>ENA-UOOK01001631-UOOK01001631.1-fermentation-metagenome-genome-assembly--contig:-NODE-1631-length-29227-cov-6.164918_pt1 | contig 29227 bp, 25 predicted proteins | sample MGYA00245777_ERZ724023 | MGnify/ENA primary metagenome ERZ724023 (study PRJEB28704, sample SAMN03018312) | fermentation metagenome | biome: anthropogenic terrestrial biome; feature: soil; material... | reverse complement strand
AGCAGACTGTTTTTCATTCTGCGCTGCAGCCTTCTCCCTCCGGGCAATTTTTCCCAAAGAAATCTGGCGAATTTTCCCATCTGATCATCGTCAAATTCTGTCACATTTTTAAATAGCACTGTTTTGTCCATCGGTTTGGCTCCTTGAGGCAGAGTATTTTAATTGTGGCATAAAAAAGTGTTTTATGTCCCAACTTTGTAAAAAGCATATTTTTTATTTGTAAATTTGTATCCCTTTATCTTTAAAGTTTACATAGAAAGGCCACAAAAGTCAAGAATTGTTGCATTCCTTTTAAACTTGACTGCCTAAATTTACGCTCCGTAGGGTTAATTTTTACATATTCCGGCCACCTAAAAAATAGAGCTCATCTTGTTAAATGTAGTTTCAAAATAAAATCCCCGCACATTGCTCAAAAGGCAATGTGCGGGGATTTTTTAAGTTAATGGTAATTTACTTGCGAGGATTCTTAATCGCAGCCTGTGCAGCAGCCAAACGTGCAACCGGCACGCGGAACGGTGAACAGGAAACATAATTAAGACCAACATTATGGCAGAATTCAACAGAAGTCGGATCGCCACCATGTTCGCCGCAGATTCCAAGATGGATATCCGGGCGGGTCTTGCGGCCCAGCTCAACAGCCATCTTCACCAACTTGCCAACACCCTTCTGATCCAGATGTGCAAACGGATCCAATTCATAGATCTTATTCTCATAATAAGAATCCAAGAACTTACCGGCATCATCACGGCTAAAACCGAAGGTCATCTGTGTAAGGTCATTTGTGCCAAAGCTGAAGAACTCTGCTTCCTTCGCAATTTCGTCTGCAGTCAAAGCAGCACGCGGAATTTCGATCATGGTACCGACCTGATACTTCATATCCATGCCGGATTCTTTGATCAGCTGATCCGCGGTCTCAACAACAATGTCTTTTACGAATTTGAGTTCCTTGACTTCGCCGACCAGCGGAATCATAATACGAGGCTCAACCTTAAATTTATTGCGCTTTGTAACAGCCATTGCAGCATTAATAACAGCAGTGGTCTGCATTTTTGCAATTTCCGGATAGGTAACGCACAGACGGCATCCACGGTGACCCATCATCGGGTTGAATTCATGCAGGCTTGCAATTACATTCTTCAAACGAGCAACGGTAATTCCGAGCTCATCCGCAATCTCCTTAATGTCCTCTTCCTTTGTAGGCAGGAACTCATGAAGTGGGGGATCAAGGTAACGGATAATAACCGGGCGGCCTTCCATTGCTTCATACAGGCCTTCAAAATCGCCCTGCTGGAAAGGCATGATCTTTGCCAGTGCTTTTTCACGCTCTTCGGTCGTCTCTGCAACGATCATCTCACGCATTGCCTTGATACGAGTCTCTTCGAAGAACATGTGCTCTGTACGGCAAAGGCCAATTCCCTCTGCACCAAATTTACGGCCCTGTTTTGCATCACGGGGGGTATCAGCGTTGGTGTAAACTTCGAGCTGACGATACTGATCGGCCCACTTCATAAAGCGGCCAAAGTTTCCGCTGATGGTAGCCGGAGCACTCGGAATTGCCTCTCCATAGATATTGCCGGTAGTACCGTCAAGAGAAATATAATCTCCCTCTTTAATGGTCTTGCCGCCCAGGGTAAAGGTCTTTGCATCATAGTCAACAACGATCTCACCACAGCCGGAAACGCAGCAGGTTCCCATGCCACGTGCAACAACAGCTGCATGGCTGGTCATACCGCCGCGGACAGTCAGGATACCTTCTGCAACCTGCATGCCCTCGATGTCTTCCGGAGAAGTCTCGCGGCGAACAAGGACTACCTTCTCGCCGTTCTTTGCCCACTCTTTTGCGTCTTCAGCAGAGAAGACAACACGGCCGCAGGCAGCACCCGGAGATGCAGCCAAACCTTTGCCGAGTGCCTTTGCTTTTTTAATTGCCTCAGCATCAAACTGTGGGTGGAGCAAGGAATCAAGCTGCTTCGGCTCAACGCGCATAACTGCTTCTTTCTGATCGATCATGCCCTCATCCACAAGGTCAACAGCGACTTTCAAAGCTGCGTTTGCGGTACGTTTGCCGTTACGGGTCTGCAGCATGTAGAGCTTACCATTTTCAATGGTGAACTCCATATCCTGCATATCGGTATAATGTTTTTCAAGGCGGTCTGCAATCGAAGCAAACTGCTCGTATACTTCAGGCATATCCTGCTTGAGCTGTGCAATCGGGGACGGTGTGCGAACACCGGCGACAACATCTTCGCCCTGTGCATTGATGAGATATTCACCGAACAGTGCTTTCTCACCGGTTGCCGGGTTACGAGTAAATGCAACGCCTGTGCCGGAACGGTCACCGGAGTTACCAAAGACCATTGCCTGTACACTAACAGCAGTGCCCCAGTCATAAGGGATCTCGTTTAAGCGGCGATAAACGTTCGCACGGGGGTTATCCCAAGAGCGGAAAACAGCCTTGACTGCTTCCATCAGCTGAACCTTCGGATCAGAGGGGAATTCCTCTCCCTTTTTCTCTTTATAGAAGGCCTTAAAACGAACGACCAAATCTTTCAGATCTTCAGCAGAAAGTTCGGTATCCATCTTGATGCCTTTTTCTGCCTTCTTCTGATCGATAATTTTTTCAAATTCAGGTTTCGGCAGTTCCATAACAACATCCGAGAACATCTGGATGAAACGGCGATAAGAATCATAAGCAAAACGCTCATTGTTCGTGAACTTTGCGAGGCCTTTGACCACAATGTCATTGAGGCCTAAATTCAGAATTGTATCCATCATGCCGGGCATCGAAGCGCGGGCACCGGAACGAACGGAAACCAGAAGCGGATTTTCCGGATCTGCAAATTTCTTGCCGCAGATTTTTTCCATCTTTGCAAGATACTCGCTAATTTCCGCCGTGATCTCGTCGTTGATCTGACGGCCGTCATTGTAATACTGGGTACAGGCTTCTGTAGAGATCGTAAATCCCTGGGGAACCGGCATTCCTGCATTGGTCATTTCGGCAAGGTTTGCGCCTTTGCCGCCCAGGAGTTCTCTCATGTCCTTGTTGCCCTCTGAGAACAGATAGACATACTTGTGACTCATAGATAATCCTCCTACACTTTTAATATCAGTTTGCTGAAGTAAACTCAAATCCACAAAGTGGCAGATTTCGCCCACTTCGTTATTATTATAGCAAATTCCTGCCATGATTTCCACAGAAATTTTTGAAAATGCAAAGGTTTTCGAAGAAAATCGAAAGAAAAATGGCGCTTCCTACGAAAAAACAGATTCTTATCACTTCTCCCTTGAAATTTTATAGTAAAACACCTATACTAATAATATATTTTCTGATATTTATTTCACACAAAATAGACTTTTACGAATTTTCCTTTTTTGTGCGGAATGAAAAAGGGCTTTTTCCCTCTTGGCAATCTTATTATAGGACAAGCTGTCATGAAAAAAATCGGGAAAAAAGGGCCCACAAAACTGAATCATTTTACAGGGGGATATGACATGAATTTTCACGGCAAGGAAATCAAGATTTTCGCTGCCAGCGCCAGTAAAAGCGTAGCAAAACAGATCAGCGAATGTCTGGGACTGCCCATGGGTAAGAGTGAAGTAACCACTTTCAGCGACGGAGAGATCTCTGTTTCTCTTCAGGAATCCGTACGCGGATCTGATTGCTTTATCGTTCAATCGACCTGTGCACCGGTCAACAACAACCTGATGGAACTGCTCATCATGATCGATGCGATGAAGCGTGCCAGTGCTGCCCGAATCACTGCAGTGATTCCTTACTTTGGCTATGCCCGCCAAGATCGCAAGGCAAAAGCACGTGATCCGATCAGTGCAAAGCTCTGTGCCGACCTGATCACCACAGCCGGTGCGGACCGCGTCCTCACAATGGACCTTCACGCTGCACAGATTCAAGGCTTCTTCAACATTCCTGTTGACCATCTGCGCGGAGTTCCGCTTTTGGCATCTTTCCTCAAAGAGCGCGTCGCAGACCATGTTGACGATTATGTGGTAGTTTCCCCCGACCTCGGCAGCGTTACCCGCGCCCGTGACTTTGCAACCCGTGTTGGCACACCGCTTGCTATTGTAGATAAGCGCCGCCAAAAAGCAAACGTCTGCGAAGTTATGAACATTATCGGCTCCGTTGAGGGTAAAAAAGTGATTCTGGTAGACGATATGATCGATACTGCCGGTACCCTCTGCAACGCCGCCAAAGCAATTATGGAACACGGTGCACTTTCCGTTACCGCCTGTGCAACCCATGGCGTTCTCTCCGGTCCCGCAATTCAGAGAATCCGCGATTCCGTTATTGATGAAGTTGTTCTTCTGGATACGGTTCCGCTGCCCCCTGAAAAGAAGCTGGAAAAAATCACGCTTTTACCTACCGCTCCAACTTTTGCAGAAGCAATTGAGCGTATCTATGAAGATAAACCAGTTTCCCCCATGTTTATCTGAGATCCGGCTTGTTAAAATTCAAAATAGAGAAGGGACTGCTGGCCTCCCGGGCGGCGGCCCCTTCTTTTCATCTTTTTATAAGGAGGATTTTTCCCGATGTTTTTTCAAAAATCTCCCGAAGCTGTTGGCTCCATTGAATATCTTCTGGTCGGTCTTGGCAATCCCGGCAAAGAGTATGAAGGGACACGCCATAACACCGGATTTATGGCGATCGACAAAATTGCTAACGATGCGGGCGTAAAACTTGACCGTCTAAAATTTAAAGGGCTTTGTACGTCTGCAACACTTGGCGGTAAAAAAGTGCTTCTTCTAAAGCCCTCCACCTTTATGAATCTTTCCGGTCAGAGCGTCACCGAAGCCATGCGCTTTTATAAACTCCCTCCCGAAAAAGTGATTGTGCTTTTTGATGATATCTCCCTTCCCTGCGGGCATCTTCGAATTCGCCGCAAAGGCAGTGACGGCGGACACAACGGCATGAAAAACATTTTGTACCTTTCCGGCAGTGATCAATTTCCGCGCATTAAAATTGGCATAGGGGAAAAACCGAATCCGCAGTGGGATTTAGCAGACTGGGTTCTCAGCCATTTTTCAACGGATGAAATGAAGCTGATGAACGAAAGCACAAAAAATGCCGCGGCCGCAGCTGCTCTCATGGTAAACGACAAAATTGACGAAGCGATGAATCGCTATAACGGATGAGCGGACTTTATCTGCATGTGCCCTTTTGTGCTCAAAAATGTCCTTACTGCGATTTTTTCTCTCTGCGGGCAACAGAAGAGCAGATGGAAGCCTATACGGATTTTTTGATTCTCACTATGAAAAAATGGAAAAAAGAGCACCCGGATTTTTTCTGCGACACGCTTTATTTTGGCGGCGGAACACCCAGCCTTTTGGGTGCTGAGCGCCTCTGCCGTCTAACAAACGCTGCCCGGACCGAATTTGGCCTTACCGATGCCGAAATCACGGTGGAAGTTAACCCCGGAGAAATTCCGCCCGATTTCTTTCCGCCTCTTTTTGAAGCAGGTGTTAACCGCATTTCATTAGGACTTCAATCTGCAAATCCAGAAGAGCTTTCTTTTCTTGGGCGCCGACACACGCCTCAGCAGGCTGCTGCTGCAATGGCGGAAGCACGACGCGCCGGAATCCAAAATATTTCTCTTGACTTGATTCTGGCGTTTCCAGGACAAACTGACGATTCTCTGAAAGAAAGCATTCGATTCTGCCGCAAAAACGGTGCTTCTCATGTTTCCGCCTATCTTTTGCAAATCGAGCCCGGCACATTATTTTTTAAAAATCGAAACAGTTTAAATCTCCCCGGAGAAGAAGAAACCTGCAAACGATATCTTTTCGCCTGCCAAGAATTAAAAAGTGCAGGCTTTTCTCAATATGAAATTTCAAATTTTGCAAAGCCGGGTTATGAAAGCCGTCACAATTTAAAATACTGGAATCAGGAAGAATATCTTGGACTTGGTCCCTCTGCTTCTTCCTATTATAATAGAAAACGATTTTACTGGCCGCGTTCTCTTCGGGGATTTCTGGTGGGAGAACCGCCCTTAGAAGAAACCGACCGTGTAATCCCTGCCGGCAGTTTTGCGGAATATGCACTTTTGCGTCTGCGCCTCTGCGAAGGGTTAACTGAAAAAGGCTGCCTTAGTCGCTTTTCTCATGGAATTCCAAGTCCTTTGCGAAAAGCAGCGATTCCTTATGAAAAAGCCGGGCTTTTAACTCAGTCATCTGAATCACTTTCACTGACGCCGCGCGGGTTTTTGGTTTCAAATTCGTTGATCGAAACCTTGTTGGAAGCGTTATAAATCTTAAAATAACTTTTCTAAAAAGGGACTGGCAATTTTTTGCCGGCCCCTTTTTCTAGTTTTTTGTAAAAATTTTTGACAATTCATAATCTCTTTACAAATACCCTATTGACACCGGGGCAAAGTAATGGTACATTTATAAATGTAGTTAGCACTCGATCATATAGAGTGCTAACTTGTCAAAAGAGGTGATCTTCATGGAACTCAGCCCACGCAAGCAAAAAATTTTAACAGCGGTAATTGAACTTTATACCGAAACTGGTGAGCCGGTCGGGAGCAAAGCGCTGTGTGAAATGCTTGAGTTTCCGGTTTCCTCTGCTACTGTGCGAAACGAGATGAGCGAGCTTTCCGTGATGGGTCTCTTGGAGCAGCCGCACACTTCCGCCGGAAGGGTTCCTAGCGAAGCCGGATATCGTTTTTATCTGGACTCTTTAATTGAGCCGGAATCCACCACTCCGGATGAGCGGCATTTTATCGATGCTTTGCTTCTTCCCAGTGCCTATGACCCGGAAAAGCTTTTGGACGGTGTTTCACGAGCACTTTCTGGAATGACCCGTTTAGCGGCGATTTCCATTACCCCCAGCGGACGGGACGCAGTCGTTCGGGCAGTTCAATTTGTTCAGACAAGCCGTCGCACCTCAATGGTCATTTTGATGACCAGTAACGGCACCATGCACACACGGGTCTTCCATTGTGAGTTTGATCTTTCCCCTGAAATTTTGCGGGTGTTCTTCCGAGTTTTTAATGAGAAGCTTGTAAATATGCCGATTCGCAAAATCACGCCTGCTTTTATCCAGTCTTTAGCCGCTTCCATGGGTGATGTCGGCATGCTGATGAGCAGTGCTTTAATGGCATTGTTAGAAGTAGCCCGTGAAGCAATGGGAGCGGATGTCCGCATGGATGGAGAAACGAATCTGCTTTATTATCCCGAGTTTGGAGAAGGCGATCTTCGCCGAGTGATGGGATTTTTGGCACGGCAAGACGAAGTTTACCGTCTTCTGATTGAACCCGGTGATCGGGTCTTGATTGGAAAAGAGATCGGCGTTCCGGCACTTGACAGTATGGCGTTAATTATTTCCCACTATGCAATCAATGGAATGCCTGCCGGAGCAATCGCACTTTTAGGACCCATGCGCATGAATTACAAGCGCCTTCTCGGAAGTCTTTCGTACCTTTCCGATAGTGTGGGACGAATGCTCACGGAACTAATGAAATTACAATGACTTTACAGTCAAAAAGATAGGGGGTCATAATCTTGAATAAAAAAGAAGACAACCAGGAAAAACAGAAAGAAAAGTCACAGGAAGAAAAAACCGAAAAAGCAGAAAAAGCAGAAAAAGCTAAGGTGGAAGAAAAGAAACCTGCCGAGGCAAAACCAGAAGAAAAAGCGGAAAATCCACAGGAAGATCCTGCAAAACTTCTGGAAACAGCGCAGGCGGAACTGAAAAAGCAAAAAGACATTCTGCTGCGCACAGCCGCAGAATACGACAATTATCGTAAGCGTACCGAACGCGAAAAAGCAACCGCCTATGCCGATGCAACCGCCGCGGCGGTTCTGGAATTTCTTCCGGTAGCCGATAACCTGACGCGGGCCCTCAGTCAGAAAGACTGTTCCATAGAAGACCTGCGCAAAGGAATTGAACTGGTTCAAAAGCAGATGAAATCCGCGCTCAAAAAGCTGGGGGTCGAACCCATGGGCAAAAAAGGCGATCCATTTGATGCCGAATATCACAATGCCGTTTCTCACATTGAGAGTGACGATCTCGGAGAAAATGTCATTGCAGAGGTTTTTCAGCCCGGTTATAAACTGGGTGACCGTATTGTTCGTCACGCAATGGTTCAGGTTGCCAATTAATTTTTGGAAACTCTAATTTTTCTTTTGTCCTTCCGCATGGATTCCATGCAGATTTAAATAAAACATTTACACCGAAACATTGATTTGGAGGTAACAGATATGAGTAAAACAATTGGTATTGATTTAGGCACTACAAACTCCTGTGTCGCAGTTATTGAAGGCGGCGAGCCGGTCGTCATCGCAAATGCGGAAGGCGGACGTACAACCCCTTCTGTTGTCGGCTTTAAAAAAGACGGTGAGCGCATGGTCGGCGCAACCGCAAAACGTCAGGCTGTCGCGAATCCGGAGCGCACGATTTCTTCTATCAAGCGCCATATGGGCACCGACTACAAAGTAAAGATTGACGATAAACAGTATACCCCTCAGGAAATCAGCGCAATGATTCTGCAAAAGCTGAAGGCAGACGCCGAAGCCTATCTTGGCCAGCCGATCACCAGCGCAGTCATTACCGTTCCTGCATATTTTAGTGATGCACAGCGCCAGGCCACAAAAGATGCCGGCAAAATTGCAGGCCTCGATGTAAAGCGCATCATCAACGAACCAACCGCAGCAGCGCTCTCTTATGGCGTTGATAAAGGTCAGGAACAAAAGATCATGGTTTACGACCTCGGCGGCGGCACTTTTGATGTCTCCATCATCGAAATGGGCGACGGCGTTCAGGAAGTTCTTGCAACTGCCGGTGATACTCACCTCGGCGGCGATGACTTTGATAACCGCGTAATTGATTGGATGCTCAAGGGCTTTAAAGCAGAGAACGGCATTGATCTTTCCAACGATAAGATGGCAATGCAGCGCTTAAAGGAAGCTGCTGAAAAAGCAAAGATTGATCTTTCCGGCATGACTACCACCCAGATCAACCTGCCCTTTATCACCGCGGATGCCAACGGCCCGAAACATTTGGACATGACACTGACAAAAGCAAAATTTGATGAACTCACTTCCGATTTGGTTGAGCGCACCATGGGTCCTGTCAATCAGGCAATGAAAGACGCCGGCCTCTCCTTCAGCGATATCAATAAAGTTTTGCTGGTCGGCGGCTCCACTCGTACCCCGGCTGTTCAAGAAGCTGTTAAAAAAGTGAGCGGCAAAGAGCCATTTAAGGGCATCAACCCTGATGAATGTGTTGCGATTGGCGCTGCCATTCAGGCCGGTGTTCTGGGCGGTGAAGTCGAAGGTCTGCTGCTTTTGGATGTTACCCCGCTTTCTCTGGGCGTTGAAACCATGGGTGGCGTCATGACAAAGGTTATTGACCGCAACACGACAATCCCGACCAAGAAGAGCCAGATTTTCTCCACTGCTGCAGACGGCCAGACACAGGTCGAAGTAAATGTTCTGCAAGGCGAACGTGACTTTGCCCGCGACAACAAACAGCTCGGTCTCTTCAAACTGGACGGTATTGCTCCGGCTCCGCGTGGAATCCCTCAGATCGAAGTCGCCTTTGATATCGATGCCAACGGCATTGTAAATGTCTCCGCAAAAGACCTTGCGACCGGCAAGGAACAGCATATCACGATCTCTTCTTCCTCCAACATGAGCAAAGATGATATTAATAAGGCTGTAAAAGATGCTGAGAAGTATGCAGAGGAAGACAAGAAGCACCGCGAGGTTGTCGATTCCAAGAACAATGCAGAGCAGATGGTCTACGCCGCTGAAAAGCTTGTAAAAGACAGTGGCGACAAAATGGACAGCAACGATAAGACAGAGCTCGAAAGCAAAATTGCCGCTCTGAAAGAAGCTTCCGGCAAAGAAGATACTGCAGATATGAAGACAAAATCCGATGAACTGCAGAAGGTACTGTTCTCCATCAGCGAAAAACTTTACAAGAATGCAGCTCCTCAAGGCGGTGCTGCTGGTGCTGCCCCGCAAGGCGGCGCACAGCCGAACGCACCTCACCAGGATACAAACGGCAACACCGTTTATGATGCAGACTATAAAGATGTAGACGACAACAAAGACAAGAAATAATTTTGAAAGAGAAAGCACAGAACAACGGATTCTCTGAAAAAATTTTTGTAACGCGTAAATCTGGCAGCTTCGGCTGCCTTTCGCGCGTCCTATAGGAGTGATAGAACCAATGGCAGAAAAACGCGATTATTATGAAGTCATGGGCGTGCCGAAGAACGCCTCTGATGACGAAATTAAAAAAGCTTATCGAAAGCTCGCTAAAAAATATCACCCGGATCTTCACCCTGGAGACAAAGTAGCGGAAGAAAAATTCAAAGAGGTCAATGAAGCTTACGAAGTCCTTTCCAATCCGGAAAAAAAAGCGCGGTATGATCAATTCGGTCATGCCGGCGTTGATCCCAATTTCGGCGGAGGTCCCGGTGGAAGCCCATTCGATGCAGATATTGATCTCGGAGATATTTTCAATTCTTTCTTTGGCGGCGGATTTGGCGGTACTCATCGTCAAAACCCAAATGCTGCCCGGCACGGCAGTGACGCGGAAACCAGTGTTTATATCAGTTTCCAGGAGGCTGCAAAAGGCTGCAAACAAACGGTTTCCTATGAAAAAATTGACGTCTGTGCTTCCTGCGGCGGAAGCGGGGCTAAAAAAGGCACTTCGGCCAAAACTTGTCCCACCTGCGGCGGTACCGGCCAAATACACGTCAGTCAGCGCACACCGTTTGGTGTTATGCAGACTACCCGTACCTGTGATCGCTGCGGTGGCACCGGTCGGGTAATCGATAGTCCGTGTCCCACCTGCAGTGGTACTGGTCATGTCCGTCAAAAAAAAGCGCTGGAAATCAGCATCCCCGCAGGAATCGCTGATCAGCAAGTGCTCAATATTCCCGGGCAGGGCAATGCCGGAACACATGGCGGCCCTGCAGGAGATCTTCATGTATTTGTTTCGGTGCGTTCTCATCCGATTTTTGAACGCCGCGGATTTGATGTCTGGTGTGAAATGCCAATTACCTTCAGCCAAGCTGCGTTAGGAGCAGAGGTGATCGTGCCTACGATCGACGGCAAAGTAAGTTATCAGGTACATGAGGGTACACAACCCGGCGATATCTTTAAGCTGCGCGGAAAAGGAATTCAAAAGCTCGGCAGCCGTGGCCGTGGAGACCAATATGTCCGTGTTACGATTGAGGTACCGAAGGATCTGACTGATAAGCAAAAGGAATTGCTGCGGAATTTTGATGATTCCGCCAGCGATAAAAACTATCAAAACCGCAAGTCTTTCTTCGATAAGCTAAAGAATTTATTCGATTAAAACAAATCTTCTAATCGGGACTGTTATCCTATTAAGATACAGTCCCGATTTTTTATTGTCCATAAATAGAAAAGCATCCTATCTGCAAATTACAGATAGGATGCTTCCTTTATAAATAGGGAGAATTGTAAGTAAATTAAAATGGCTTCAAAAAAGCTACCGGTTAAAGTAATCAAAGAATTTTGCTAACTCTTCCGTAACTGCTTCGAAGAGCAGCCTTCCTTTTTCCGGTGATGCAAGATGCGGCTGCCCGATATGTCCCTCAGGATTCACTTCGTTAAAATTTGCGTATTTCTGGTACTTTTTGTATCCCAGAAGATCACGTTGAAACCATGGATCTCCTGGTACCGGATCACATTCATGAATCAGTTCCTTATGAACAAACTCCGGGTGAAGATACATCATGATCGAAGTTTCAAATTCACCTGCATGGCCCATTCCGCCTAACTTTGATTCTCGAATTTTGCTGATCCTTTGACCTGCTACATCCCAATAACGCAACTCTTTGAGAGCAAAAGATGTTCCATGTTTTTCACCCATCTCATTGATAACAGCAGAAAGATATACCTGATTTCCCCCATGAGAATTGACCAGATACATTCTCTTAAATCCATTTTCCCGCACACATTCACAAATATCGTAGGCATAATTAATTAAATCTTTTTGTGGCATTGTGATATATCCTGGTGCAAAACGATGATGCGGTGAATATCCATAACAAACCTGCGGCAAAAGAATGATCGGTGTTTTTGCAAGCGCTGCGGCCTGTTCGGTAACTGCTTTGCCCAAAAAAGCGTCTGTTCCTACCGGAAGATGATAAGAATGCTGCTCTGTAGACGCAAAATTGATCACCACCGCAGCTTTTTCACGATACTGCTCAAATTCCAACTGACTCAACTGGTTCCAGTTAATCAGCATTCCGACTCCTTCTTTCCTGTTTTTTGCAATTCAAAAAGGACTTCAATCTCTGCTGACTGCCCATTTGGCAGAGAACTCACACCGATCGCGCTGCGCACTCCCTGATTCTGGATTCCAAAGAGAGCGGAAAATAGTTCCGAAGCTCCATCTGCAACTGCGCTTTGCTCATGAAAATCTCCTGCACTGGCGATAAAAACCGTCATTTTAATGATTTTAAAAATACGATTTAGGTCTCCGATACATTCTTGTGCATTTGCCAAAATATTCAGTGCACATTGCCGAGCTGCTTTTTTGCCCTCTTCCAAGGAAACATCTTTTCCCAGATGCCCCACCACTAACGGTTTTCCATCTTTTGCGCAGCCGGTTCCAGAAGTATAAAGATAATTTCCTCCGAACACTGTCATCATATTATAACTTCCAATCGAAGAAGTATGTTTTGGAATTTCCAAAGAAAGTTCCTCTATTTTTTTATAAATATTACTCAATGTAATGGCCCCTTTTCAAGCGGCTCAGTCGGCAAAGGCTGCAGCTGCACGAGTATAAAGCCGCAAGAAATTTCCGCTAAACCATTTTTCAAGTTTTTGAGGATCAATTCCGCTGAGAAGAACCGAGCCCAAACTGACCGCCGGATCATTCCACGGTCCGTCTGTTCCATAAAGGGCCTTATCGGGATTTAATTCCTGATCTACCATGGTCAATGCACCATAACGCTTATTGACCGGGCTGCAAAGATCATAATACAGATTCGGATAACGATTACAAAGCTCAATACATTTTCCGGTTCCAAGATCCATTGCGCCGTGACCGATAATCAGCGGTGCTTCCGGATATTCTTTCGCAAGTTTCTCAAAGACACTTAGCCGATCACCGCCAAAATATGTATGGCTTAAAATCGGGATGTGATGTTCGCTCGCATATCGGAACATCTTCTCATAATTTTTTCCATCAAGCGGATAATCTCCGGAAAGTTCCGGGTGAACTTTAAATCCAACAATTTCTTTATGAGAAAAATACTTTGGCACTTCTTCATCAAACAACTCCGGATAATTCGGATTTACCATATACTGTCCCAAAAAGCGACCGGGATGTCTGCGGCAAACGTCCAGTGTATACTGATTTCCTCTAACCGGATCCCCTGAAATTGCCATATTAGAAGAAAAGACGACCGTATCCACGCCCAAACGATTCATATTATCGAGCATCTGATACTCATTATTATAAGGAAGGTAAAAATTCCAGATTGGTCCCATATGCGCATGAGAATCAATTACGCGATATTTTTTGCTTGCTTCCATCATAAATCCCCTCCTTTAACAGGCAATCCCATGATTCTGCGAGCATTATCTCCTGCAATCAATTTTTTCTCTTCAAATGACAAATTGGCAAATGTCACTTGACCAACCATTGTTCCAATTGTGGAAACCGGGAATTTAGAGCCAGCAATAAAACGCTGTGCTCCAACCTGATTAACCATATACTCAAGCTCTCTGTGAACATCCAGCCCAGAAGTTTGTACATACAGATTCTGGCATTCCCGCAAAAGCTTGATTAAAGTCCATGCTGTACGCTGAAACCCATCTGCCAAAACAATATCCAATTTGGGAAAGTCCTTTGCGACTTCATAAAGTTTTGGCCAATCCGGTTCATCACGGCGATTTGGAGAAAATTCAACGGTAATCGGAATGTGCCGACGCTGAAATTCCTCAAAATAATCCCCATAGAACCACTTTGTAAATGCATAGCGCGTTGCTTTCGCTGGATTCCCCGTAGAAGACGGGAATAAGCGAACTGCTTTTACGCCTTCTTTTTCCATCTGATCTACATAGGCTTTCGGAGAACAGCCCATTGCTTCCTCACTGGGAACAACAACCCACGTCGGAATCATTTCCGGGCGATCGTTGCCGATTTCTTCCATTAAAAGATTGTTGCCATAATTCGCCTCATATGCTTTCGCAAGCACATGATACGGCGCCGACTGTGCAATATGATTGCGGCGCAGCTCCTTTAAAAGCCGTTCTTTATCCATCCAGACCCCGGTAAACGGAACCGGCGGCCGCCCAAAGCTAACTGCGAAATCAAGAAATTCAAGTGCAGAAATTTTTTCGGTAAAATTTTGTTCTACCATTTCTGTTGCCCTCTTTCTAATAATATAAAAAGCATTTCATGCAACCAATTTATTTTTTAGAAGTCAGTTCTGTATTTTTTCACCTTATCCCAGTCGAGGCTGACCCCCAACCCCGGACGGTCTACTGCCAGAGCATAGCCATCCTCTACCGGCAAAGTTTCTTTGATCACATCATCTTCAAAATAGAGATTGCCGATCACGTCACTGGGATGATCAATTCTTGGAGCAGCAAGAGCAAGCTGCAGCTCGGCAGCAGTCCCGATTCCAAATTCCGGCATACTGCCAATGCAGAACCCAACTCCGGCAATATCGCAAAGATTTGCAATCTGCATGGAACGATAAAGTCCGCCGGATTCGCTGACATATACATTAAAAATATCGCCTGCATTTGCCCGCACTGCATCGAGTGCATCTGCCGGCTCCCAGATACTTTCATCTAACATCAGCGGAATCGGGAACTTTTCCCGGATTCTGGAAAGCTTTAAAAGTTCTCTCGGTGCAAAAGGCTGCTCAATTGAGAGGACTCCCAAATCAGCCAACTGATGAGCAACTTTAATCAGCGTCTTTTCATCGCGCCAGCCCATATTGGCGTCCACACGAATTCCAAGCTTTGGTCCGAACTTTTCGCGGATTGCGCGAACCGCTTCTACATCGCCTTCAAAATCAATTCCGACTTTTACCTTTACCGTATGAAAACCAGCTTTTACATGTTGTTCCACTTGAGCGACGCGCTCTTCGACCGTACCCATCGCAACTGAATGAGAAAGAGGAATCCGCTCTCTTCGTTTGCCGCCAAGCAACTGATAAACCGGTAGTCCGGTTGATTTTCCGATCGCATCATACATGGCCATTTCGATACCGGCTTTAAAGCAAAGTGCATTTTTGCTCCAAGCGATTGCTTTATCCATTTTTGCGATCGCTTCGGTGATACTAAAAACATCAAGTCCTATCACAGAATCAGAGAGCTTCTGACCCATATCCCGCAAAAGGCCGCTTCCATAGGTATCCCAAATTGAAGAAACTTCACCAAGGCCACAAATTCCATTATCCGTATGCAATAAAACAATGACTGCATCTCCAAATGGATTATTTCCAAGTGCTGTCTTCCAGACTTTTCCGCCTTTAGCACCGCGCTTTGGAATACGAATCGGTATGTACTCAATTTTTTCGATTTTCATTTGATTCCTTTCTTTCTCTCACAAATTGGTACGGTAGTTTTGCTTTACAAATAAAGTTGACCGCCGGGTCCCAGAGGCCATCCGGCCAGGAACCATACAGAGAACAAAACGACCCAAGTCAGTAGGTAAGATAATGTATACGGCATTAACAAAGACATTAAGGTCCCCATTCCTGCTCTTTTATCATAGGTTTTCACAAGCCCCAAAAGCATTGCGAAATAAGCCATAACCGGTGTAATCGCATTGGTAACGGAATCGCCCATACGGTAAACCATCTGGGTCAATGCCGGACTGTATCCAAGCATCATAAACATCGGAACCAGAATTGGTGCCAAAAGGGAATATTTTGCGTTTGCACTTGGCACAAAAAGATTGATTAGCGCGCAGACAACAACCAAAATCAACATCAAAGGCAGCCCGCTGAGTCCGCTGTCGCGGATCGCAGCTGCACCATTTACAGCAAGAATTGATCCGAGGTTGCTCGTTGTAAACCATCCTGTAAATTGTCCTGCAAAGAAGCAGAGAACGATAAATGGAGCTACATCACGGATTCCTTTTGCCATTGCGCTCCCAAGCGCCTTGCCGTCTGAAATCGTACCGGCAACTTTGCCGTAAACAATTCCCGGAATACCAATTAGAAGAACCATCGCTGTCACAATGGAACCAAGCTGCATTTTTTGATTGTTGAAAACATTGACGCCGTTTGCATCACATAAAAAACCATACGGTGGAATGACGCCGATAATTAAAACAGCCAACATAATCAGAATTGAGATTCCACCGGCACGCATGCCTTTTTTCTGTTCCGGCGTCGTCTGATAGCTGGAAAGATCGACTGCTTTAATATCACTGTCGGAAAGGCTCGGATCCCATTTTCCCATCCGGGGCTCCAAAACTTTTTCTGTTACAAACGTATTGACGACTGTTAATACAATACACGCAACCGCAATAAAATACCAGTTACAAGTCGGCAAAACCACCGCGTTTGGATCAAGAATGGCTGCGGCAGCCTGAGAGGTTGCGGAAATTCTTGCGTCGGAAATACCAATCAGAAGGTTTGCTGCCAAGCCGCAGCCGGTAGCTGCATAAGCACAGCACATTCCGACGATTGGGTTTCTGCCGACAGCCAAAAACAGCATTGCTGCTAAAGGCGGCAGAATCACGAATCCGATATCAGACATAAAGTTTGAAGAAATTCCAAGAAAAATAACGATTGCGGTAAGCATGGTGCCGCTTACCTTCATTCCCATCCGGATAAACAGAGAATCCAGAAATCCGGATTTATCTGCGATACCGACTGCAATAAATAACGGCAGCGCAATTGCAAGCGGTGCGAAAGTTGACATGTTTTGATAGCAGTTGCTAATCATATATTGGAAGCCTGCCGGACTCAGCAAATTAAAAACGGTAACCAGTTTTCCGTTTGCCGGACTGATTGCACTCCATCCGCAGATCGAACCAATCCATGAAATAACTGCTACTAAAACAACCAGCCAAATAAACAAGATGACAGGATCCGGCAGTTTATTGCCGACTCTTTCTACTCCGTCCAAAAACTTTGAACGTTTTACCGACTTAGGCTGCTGCTCCCCTTCTTTTCCCATGAATAATTCCTCCTTCTAATTTTGGAATTGTTGATCAGAGATCGCCCACCAGCTAAATTTGATTATCTCAATCCACCTCCTTTTTTGTAAATTTCGATTGCAATCGGCTAAATTCTTACATAATGTTTTTCTTTCAAACTAATTGTAAGTTTTGTCTTCTGCCCTTATTATAAAAGTCTTTTTTGAAAAGTCAACAAAAATCATGCTGTATTACTGCATAAACTATTTCTTTTTCGCTTGTGCATTTTGCTTAATTTTTAAGTAAAAATGGAATTACAATTGCAAATATTGACCAATCTTACGATATTGTTGACTTTTCTTTTTAAATTTTGAAAGCTCTTAATGTTTTAAATTGATTTTTTACAAAAAAACTCCGAAGAATATTTGCTCTTTCAACGAGAGCTCAATTCTTCGGAGTTTCAGACTGCAGTTTTGCTAAATTCTATTCTTTAGGTGTATTCTGCTGATCTTTTTGTTTTGCTTCTTCCAAATAGTTATAAAGCGTAAATTTAGAAATCTGGAAGGCCTGACACAGTTCCACATTTGCTTTAGAAATTTTAAAGACCCCTTTTTTATTTAGATAACTGAGTGCCCGAATTTTTTCGTTCCGATCCATCATGGACATTGGCTTTCCGATATCCTGTTCACAGCGGCTGATGTAATAGTGAAGCACATCAGCCACATTTTCAAAGCCAACCTCTTCTTCCGGTATGGAACGGGAATCATTTCCATTCGGCACAAAACCGCGCAGCATATTTTGAGACAAAATCAGATCTGTCACATCAAGATTTACGCATACAGAACCAATAATTCGATTTTTTTCATCGTTAATTAAAGTTGTACAGGATTTAAAAACATGTCCCGAACGGTCACCTGTTCCGTTAAAAAAATAGATCCGACTGTCATAATATTTTTCAATATCATCCCCACAATGGGCAATCATTCCTCCGCGCGGAGACCCACCTACCGAACGTCCACTTACAGAACCGTTAATGATATGCACAATCGAATGATCAAATCCTTCTCGAAAATCATGGATAATAATTTCACATTTTTCCCCCATGAATTTTTGGATTCCTTCTGCAAAACGAATAAAAAAATCAAAGTCAATGTTCTCTGAAATTTTCATAAAATTTCACCGTCTTTCTGCACAGAAAATTTTTAATATTTTTTAAATTTCATGAAAATAACGAATTAATCTGAATATATTTTTGATTATAGAACAAATAGTTTGATTTGTCTATCATTTTTAAAAAATAGATTTTAAGTGACAGTGTTTTTACTTTAGCATTTATAAAGATTTGATTGATTCTCCGTTTTTGCTGACATTTTGGCGCATATTACTGAATTTGAATTGACAGCAAGAATGGTTGTAGATATAGTGCGAAGTGAACGAAGATGCAATTTGGCTAATTATTCTAAATAAATTATTGTGAAAAGATGTGAAGCTTTTGTACAGTAGTAATAATAAAGTTTGTTCTCTTTCGGAGGCTGTTTCTACCTATGTACATTCCAGCGACCATATGGCGTTCGGCGGTTTTACGACCGGTCGAAAACCACTTGCGGCTGTTTGTGAAATTTTGCGGCAGGGACAGACCGATCTGATCGGCGAAGGCGGCCCTGCCGGCAGCGATTGGGATATGTTAATCGGCGCCGGAAGAGTAAAGGCATACATAAACTGTTACACCGCAAATCCTCGTTTTTCCAATGTGAGCCGTCGATTTCGCGCAGCAATTCAAGAGGGATCCATTCTCTTTGAAGATTACTCTCAAGATGCGCAGATGACCATGTTCCATGCAGCAGCAATGGGTCTGCCCTACGTTCCCGTTCGCATGATGCTTGGCTCCGGTATGGAAAAGGAATGGGGGCTCTGCGAAGAAGAACGGAAAAAAATTGATAAACTACCGAATCAGAAATTTCTGATTCAGCAAAATCCTTTTATTCCGGAGGAAAAACTACTCCTACTGCCGGTTCCTCGGTTGGATACCGCAATCATTCACGCGCAGATTGCTTCTCCCGACGGTACCTGCCGCCTTTTGAGCGATCCTTTTCAAGATGTTGATTTGGCATTTGCCGCAAAGAATACGATTGTTACCTGTGAAGAACTGGTCTCAAACGAATGGATTCGCCGCGAACCGGAAAAAAATACCATTCCCGGTATTACCGTAAGTGCAGTCGTTCATCTTCCTTATGGAGGACACCCCTCTCAGGTTTACGGCTACTACGATTACGATAAAGAATTTTATCTTGAGTATGATCGTGCAGGAAAATCCGATGAAGCATTTCAGCAATTTTTGAAAGAGTGGGTCTATGGGGTCAAAAATCATGCTGAATATCTGGAAAAGCTGGGGGTTAACCGGCTGCTCCGTTTGAAAAACGTTCCCGGATACGGATTTCATGTTTCCGATGAGACTATTGCAGAGGAGGAGAGCAAATGAGTGAATCTTATACCCATGGTGAGATGCAGGCTTATACGATTGCTCGCCTCATCAAAAAAGACCAAGTCGTAATTGTTGGTACGGGTTTGCCTCTGGTAGGAGCCATTCTTGCCAAAAAGCGCCTTCAGCCAACCTGCCGGCTAATTGTTGAAAGCGGGCTGATGGATTTCAATCCAAAAGAAATCCCCCGCAGCGTCAGCGATAACCGTTCAATGGCACACTGCGCCGTAGCATGTCCGCCGATTCGTTATCTTGGCTATCAGGCAAATGCGCTTTTAAATCACAATGATCATCTGATTGGTTTTATCGGAGGCGCGGCCGTCGACATTTACGGCAATGTTTCCGCGACTTCCATCGGAGACTACCATCACCCGAAAGTTCGTTTTCCGGGCTCCGGAGGTGCAAACGGAATCGCCTCTTTTGTCAATACCGTAATTGTCATGCCGCACGAAAAGCGGCGTTTTGTAAACGAAATGCCCTATATCACAAGTCCCGGATGGCTTGACGGCCCCGATGGGCGCAAAAAAGGCGGACTTCCTACAGACCGCGGACCGCAAGTGGTTGTTTCTAATCTCGGTGTTATGAAGTTTGATACAAAAACAAAAAAGATGTATCTCTGGGGCTATTATCCTTTTACCTCTCCGGAAGAAATTGCGGAAAACACCGGATTTTCAATGGACCTGTCCCAAGCAAAAGTTCTTCCGGAACCAGACGAGGATACCGTTCGTTTTCTGCGTGAAAAGATCGATCCGGACCATCTTTATCTTTAACCATAAACTAAACAGATATGGAGGAATTCCTATGAAAAAAGAAATCAGCATTTTTATTAATGAAAGACTTTGCAAGCAATGTGGAATCTGTTCCGCATTGTGCCCCAAAAAGGTTTTTACACAAGAAATCGGCCATCCTCCGGTCATCACAAATTTAGAAGACTGCATTGGATGTGCACTATGCCAGATGCGGTGCCCTGATTTTGCGATTGAAGTGGAGGTAAAATAAGCCATGCGAAAAACCGTTAAAAAATTTATCGAAGGCAACGTCGCCATGGTAGAAGGCGCCATCGCTGCCGGCGCTCGTTTTTATGCAGGCTATCCGATCTCTCCCAGCTCTGAAATTGCGGAAACCGCTTCTAAAGAGCTGCCAAAACACGGCGGAATGTATGTTCAAATGGAAGACGAACTCAGCTCCATGGCAACTCTGCTAGGTGCTTCTCTTGCGGGTAAAAAATCGTTTACCGCAACCAGTGGTCCCGGCTTCTCTCTCATGCAGGAAAACTTAGGGCTTGGAGTGATGTCTGAGATTCCGGCCGTTATCTATGATGTTCAGCGCTGTGGCCCTTCCACCGGCGCCGCAACGAAACCCGCCCAGGGAGATCTCATGCAGGCGCGCTGGGGAACGCACGGCGATCATGGAATTATCGCTTTGAGTCCTTCTTCTGCGCAGGATTGTTTTGACCTTTCCATTACCGCATTTAATCTCTCTGAAAAATATCGAATCCCCGTCATTTTTCTTGCCGACGAAGTAGTCGGTCATTTGCGTGAAACCGTTATCATTCGGCAGCCGGATCCTTCTGAGATCATCAACCGTCGACAGCCGGATTCTAATACAAAGCCCGAAGATTTTCGTCCCTACGATTTTTCCGGGAACCTGCCCGCACCGATGCCTTTTATCGGCGATAAAAAATTTTTGATGCGCACAACCGGTTCCACGCATGACGAAAAAGGTGCTTTTCGTCCGACACCGGATAACATTAGCCGTGTAACCAATTACCTAACAAACAAAATTGAAAAGAACGCCGATGATATTGTAATAACCCGAGCATATCATCTGGAGGATGCCGACGAAGTCATTATTACCTTCGGATGCTGCGTACGCAGCGCCATGACTGCTGTTGATCGTCTGCGCCAAAAAGGAATAAAAGCGGGTCTTTTGCAGCTGGTCACTATCTGGCCCATGGCAGAAAAGAAGATTCGCTCCGTTCTCTCTTCCGTACATAGAGTTGTGATTCCGGAGATGAACATGGGACAGCTTGCAAATGAAATTCGCAAATTTAACGATTACGGCTGCAAGATCATACAGGTCAACCGCAATGATGGCATTCTTATCACGCCACAGCAAATCATTGATGGATTGGAGGCAAAATAAAATGGTCACTTATAAAGATTATATGCTTTTTGATAAGCTTCCCCAAACTTGGTGCGCCGGCTGCGGAGAAGGAATTGCACTGCAATCCATTGCCGCGGTACTTGCTTCTACCGGATATGATAAGCATGATATTGCGCTGGTCAGCGGCATTGGGTGCTTTGGCAGAGTTGATGATTACCTCGACCTCAACTGCATGCATGTCACCCATGGCCGCGCGCTGCCGGCAGCTACCGGAATTGCGCTTGCGAATCCAAATCTCCATGTACTTGTCACGATGGGAGACGGTGACGGCGTAACCATTGGCGGAAATCATCTGATTCACTGTGCTCGCCGCAATATCAATCTGACGGCGATCATTGCAAACAACTATAACTATGGGCAAACCGGAGGTCAGTATTCTGCCACAACGCCGACCGGGAGCATCACCTCGACTTCCCCTTACGGACACATTGAACCCCCAATGGATATTTGCAAACTGGCTGCTGCAGCGGGCGGAACCTATGTTGCCCGCGCCACCTCCTACAATCCGGTACAGATGCGCAAGCTGATTAAAGACGGGATCGAGCATAAAGGATTCTCTCTGATTGAAATTATGGTAGCCTGCCCCACGCACTACGGCCGCTACAACAAGCAAGGAGAAGCTGCCCGCATGATGAAGCTGATGAACGAACAAAGTATCACTCCCGAGCAGGCTTCCCATATGACGGAAGAAGAACTCAGCAACAAGATCATTGTCGGGTGCCTTGTCAACAAAAAGCGTGACGATTATTATACGAAGTATCATAAAATCATTGAAGAAGAGAGAGAGGAGGCGTAAAATAATGAAGAAAGAAATTGTTTTAAGCGGCGTCGGCGGTCAGGGTCTGATCTCTACGGGTGAAATCATCGGTCAAGCAGCCTCTATTTTTGAAGGACTGAACGCCACAATGACTGCTTCTTATGGTTCCGAAACAAGAGGGACTTTCACCAAAACAGATGTGATTGTTAGTGATGAGCAAATTGGCTATCCCAATGTAGAGGTTCCGGATTTAATTTTGTGTCTCGCACAGGTGGCCTACGATAAATATCTTCCCTTATTCCGCGATGATACACTGATTGTATATGATACCGATGAAGTTAAAAAAGCAGCTTCCTATAAAGGGCAGCACATCGGCTACCCGTTTCGCTCGATGGGAATTGAACTCGGCAATATTCAGGCTGCAAATACGATCGCGTTGGGCGTTATGATGAAGCATACCGGACTTCTGACAAAAGAAAATATTCTTTCTGCGATTGCCTCTCGCTTTGCAGGGAAAGAAAAAGCAATCGCAATGAACAGTAAAGCACTGGAAAAAGGATTCGAATTATAATCTTTCCCGAAAGCGAGGGGCCTTTGTGGAAAATGAATTTCAAATCTCCAAATATGAGCGCGACAAAAATCCGCATGCACATTTTCACGAAACTTATGAGATCCTGATCCCACTCAGCAATGAAGGAACATTTTTTGTGCAGGAAAATGGCTATCAGCTTTGCTTTGGCACCATTTTTATTCTCCACGAATATGTAATCCACCGCTGTTTTTGCACGGGAAACAAATCTTATGCACGCTATGCAATTCATTTTCCACGCCGAATTTTAGAAGAAATGTCTACTTCCCGCACCAATCTCTCCGCTCTTTTCGAAAGTGCTCCGCTGGTTCTGCGAGTACATGATGACGCGCTTGCGAATCTGTTGGGAATTCTCTGCAACCTGATCAAACCCGATTCCAACGACTTCGGCGACGACATAGAACGTGCGCTCTCCTTTCGCAAATTTCTCCTCATGCTTGCAAAAGTGATAGCACAGGAAGAACCGCTTCCTCCCCCACTGCCAAAATCAGATCCACGCGTTGACAAAGTTCTACAGTATATTCATACAAATTATTCTCGCCCCATTTCTCTGGAGACCCTCTCAAAAGAGTTTTATGTCAGTAAATCAAGACTCAGTCAACAGTTTCGAAAATCCACCGGCTTTTCCATTGGGGATTATATCATTACCTATCGGATTCGACGTGCCTGCGTCCTGCTTCGTCAGGGAATGAAAATTCAAAATATCAGCAAAGCTGTGGGTTTTCAAAATGATACTCATTTTATCCGTACCTTTAAAAAACGAATGGGAATGTGTCCCAGCGACTTTGAAAAGCAGGTGCTCGTGGGATCTGCTCCAAATATTCTTTAAACTAATTACAAAAAGGGCTTCGAAAAGAGTTTTTTCTTTTCGCAGCCCTTTCTTTTTGTTTCGAAGGTGCAATTCGAAACAACAGGGAGAAAAATGAGATATTAGAATTTAGGAAGCGGCCGTCTCGTCTTCACGCTGAGGCGCTGGGAACGGAATCGTACGTGTTCTTCCAGAACCGGATGGATAATACGGAAGTTGTTCGTCAAAACACTTTTTTCCATTCTCATACCATGCAACCAAATGGTGAATGGTATCGCGCGCTTTCGCGGCTACGGCCAGATCGGAGTTGAAAGCTTGATGAGGCTGCACATAAATATTGTCCGAGCGTTCTAAGGCACGCTTTACAATTTCTGTAGCAGCCAAACAGTTTGGATTATCGGTCTCTGCCACATGATTCAGACTCTTTGAAAAAGCTTCTTCATCGGTAAAAACGTCCAAACCAATTCCTTTAATAATCCCCTCGTCATAGAGTTCCAACAACTGTGATTCCGGTGCAATTTCGCCCCTTGTCACATTGATGAAAATCAGACCGGGCTTTGCTTTTTGCAGATACTTTTTTGAAAAATAATTGACATTATAAAATGGACTGTAAGAAAGCCTTGTCAAATTCATGGCATTAATAATAATATCGCTATTTGCGATTGCCTGTTCTTTTGTTACAAAATTTACCTCATGGTGATAAAGCTCATCCAGCTGACTTTCGCGAATATCCACCGCCTGCGCGGTCAAGCCGTTTGCCGCAACAAGGTCATAAATCCGTTTGCCGATTTTGCCAACGCCAAAGACTGTTGCAACCCGGTTTCCTGCCAACTCTTCAAAAGAAGGCTCCCGGTTTCGTTCAAAGGTTCTGGTACAGACGGTATAATCGTTGAGCAGCCCGGCTGTTGCATATAAAAACTTAATTGCCGTCTGTGCCACCGCATTGACGCAGTATTCGCGCAAAGATGTAATATTAGCACGATCCGCCAAGGCCTCATAATGATCATATCCAGCACTGCGGGTAATGATACTCTTCTTTTTTCCATCCAGATATCCCTTTGGCAAAACAGAATGTGTTTTTGTGCTGATAATATCAGGCAGCTCTAGATCAGGATGTGCCGCTAAAAAGTCCTGTACATTTTCCGGCGTGATCAAATAATGCAGATTTGCCGGAAGCTCATGTGCCTGCTGTGCTTTTGTCGTCTCTTCTTCCAAATGTCTTGCTTCTTCGCCAAGCGCCTCAAAATGAATGATATCATATGGTTTCATGATTCTCATCCTCCTTATAATAAATTTAAGGACGCGCTTCCAATATTTAAATAACATATTAGATCATTAAGCCGCTTTCCCCTGATCATTTCTATTGATAGGCATTTCTTCTACCTTACCAGCATCAGTTTGCGAATAGGTTTGTACTTTTGACTTTGGAGTCCACCATTTGCAGGCATACGCTACAATTCCCATGAGCAAAACGACTCCAAAGCACACCCATGTGACAATATGAGGCCCTGCAGCTACCATCGAAGTCATCAAAACTGGAGGAATTACCTGCAGTGCAACAACAATTGGACGATTGATCAGATCCGAAATGCCAGAGTCTTCAATTCCTCTGGATTTTAGTTCCGGATCACAAATACGCTGAAGCATAACGCCTGTTGCAGCTACGCCAGTCGCATGGCCCCAAACCATCATGTTGCGTTCGAACCAATCTTTCGGAGAAGAATGTTTGCCAACGATATGGAACCAGAGCCAGTTTGTCAGGAATCCTGCCGCACAAACCACAAGCAGCGGAACTGCATATTTGACAACAATTCCAAGCTGTAAAGAACCAATACCGGAAACCATCAGGAAATCAGTAGAAGTACCGCTGATCCGGCTGATGCTTCCCCGGTCAATATATTTATAACTACCCGTCTTATTCATAATCGCATTGACAATAAATCCAAAAAGAAGTGCTGTGCAGAAAGCTGGAATTTCAACTCCAATTACGGGTACTAACGCTTTTGAAAGCATGTATCCGAAAAGAGAAGGGACCAGAACTAATCCAAGATGGAATGCCATTGGATCCATGCAGATCGTAGAAATGCTCGCCTTTGTACTAACCTTTTGGTCGATCGGCTGTATCAATCCCGTTTTCATGGATAAAGGAAGATCCTTCGGTGAAGTTACATAATGGGTATATCCCTTACGAGCACCCCAGTTAATGATTGCCACACCGGAAATAATACCACCGACTAAGCCGACCGTAGCGGTTGTATAACCCAATGCAGAAGCTTCGTCCCAACCCAGGTCTGCATATGCCTGACCAACGGCAGCTGCTGTTCCATGGCCGCCATAGAATCCGGTTGCCATCATTAATCCAAATCCCGGATTTAAATTTTTGAAGAACAGATCCAGCACATAAACTGTGAGGAACATGCCAACTGCATACTGCAAAACCGCAATACCAGTAATGTTAAAGAACATTCCGCCGATTGCCGGCCCGGATTTTGCCTCTTTGCTCGGTCTATCTCCAATTGGCATTGCAGCAAATACCAAAACAATTAAAACGCTTGCATATGTACCAAGGCTCTTGGAAAACGGAAGGATTCCCCAGCCGTTTGGGCCAAGCGCTAAAGCGAAGATCCCGGCTATTAATGCCGGCGGAATTAATAGTTTTTGAAAAATTTTTAATTTTGCACGCAGCAGTTCTCCCAACAGCAACAAACCGCCCATCATACTGACATCGGTCAAGACCGTCCAAAGGGTCATAATCAAACACCTCCCATTAAATTTTGAAAAACAACTTTTGCAATTCCGGACTTGCTCCCTTTTAAGAGAGAAAAAGGTATCGGCAAACTTTCCAAAAAAATTTTTTGCTCTCTCCCTTTTTCATGCACTATCATATCATTCAATTTTCGCAATTTCCTGCACTGTATTTGCATAAAAGTGATATATCTTGCTATTTAGCAGTATATTTTCTTTTTTAGAATTATTTTTTACTTTTTTCTCCATATGATAAGGGAACAAATAAAATTTACAGCAAAACTTCATTCATTTTTAGATAAAATCACTTTGGATTTCTTTCCCTCTTTCCCCTTTTTCTGCTTATTAGTTCTGTTTTGGAATAAAACCATTTCATAATATTCCTTTAATCCCTTAATACCAGCAAAAAGCTACAAAAATAGCACAATAAATGTCTCTTTTCTTTTGCGAATGTCTTGGTTTGCTGTAAAACTTGCATATCTTGCTCCGCAATTTTTATCGTTTTCAATGAAAAAATCAAACAGAAACTTTCATTTTGGGAAGGAGAACTTTTATGATCCGCTACAAATATGAAATCCATTCTAGTCGAAATGATACTTATTCCATGGATCGGCCGCACTTTCACGAAGATGCCGAAATCATGATGTGCACTTCCGGTGAAGGACTTTTCTTTTTGGAACCGGAAATTTATCCGCTTCACCGGGGACAATTGTTCCTTTTTGGTGCTTCGATTTTGCACCGAAGCGTCGCAAACGAAGCCTACCGCAGCAGAGTTCTTCATATTGCGCCAAGTCTGCTGCAGTCCCTCTCCACTCCGCATACAAACCTCGCTGCCTGTGCTGAACGATCAAAAATTCAAGTGACTCTGACGGAAGAAGAAACTGTAGAGCTCGAAAAGCTTTATAACCAACTTCAAGTTCCCTGCACCAGTGGAAATTTTGGAGAAGATATGCAGCAGCTGTTGACTCTCTTAACATTTCTACACAAAACATTCTGTTATTTTGCTACAGCAGATTTGAAAGCAACAGAAATCAACCACGATTTGGAAAAGGTTGCACCAATTCTGGAGTATATTCGAGCACATTTATCGGAATCATTAACCGTTGATTCCATTGCTTCACACTTTTTTTTGAGTAAATACTATCTCTGCCATATTTTTAAGCCCGCAACCGGATTTGGCGTTATAGACTATGTCATTCATTGCCGAATTTTGCGTGCCCGGGAACTTTTACGCAATGGAATGCGCGTGCAGGAGACTGGTGAAACCGTTGGATTTCGCAACAATGAGCATTTTATCCGCACTTTCAAAAAGCTGACTGGAACTTCTCCTAAGCGTTATGCCAAAGAATATCTGCTCACTGACCAGAATAAAAAAGGAGAAAGTCTTTCAGCCTAAACTTGTGCTGAAATCTCTCTCCTTGTCATTGCTGTAAAAACAGCTACAAAAAAGGGGTCCCGACCATCTAGGCAGGACCCCTTTTTATTTTCTTCTCAGAAAATTATTTCATATTCGCGAGTTTTTCCAGTTGATCGTAATGATCTTTGGCACCTTCTTCTGCTTTCTCAAAGAGCATTTTTGCACGATCCGGGAATGCACGGGTCAAAGAATTGTAACGAACTTCGCCCATGATAAAGTCATGATAGCTTGCAGTTGGCGCTTTAGAGTCAAGCTGCATCGGGTTCTTTCCAATCGCTGCAAGGCGCGGATCATAACGGAGCAGATTCCAATATCCGGCATCTACAGCCTTCTTTTCCTCGGTCTGTACAATACTCATGCCGCCCTTGATTCCATGATTGATACAAGGAGCATAAGCGATGATGATGGACGGTCCATGATAGCTCTCAGCCTCCTGGAACGCTTTGACACACTGATTCATATTAGCGCCCATTGCAACCTGTGCCACATAGACATAGCCATAGCTCATTGCAATCGAAGCCATATCCTTTTTCTTAGTTGACTTTCCGGTAGCCGCAAACTGGGCAACTGCGCCGATCGGGGTTGCCTTGGATGCCTGTCCGCCGGTATTGGAATAAACTTCGGTATCAAAGACGAGAATGTTGACGTCTTCTCCAGAAGCCATAACATGGTCAACTCCGCCGAAACCGATATCATAGCACCAACCGTCGCCGCCGAAGATCCATGTAGATTTCTTTGAGAGGAATTCTTTTTCTTCCAGAATTCCCTTGGAAGTCGGGCAGCCTTCTGCAGCCGCTTTTTCCAGTTCCGGAATCAGCTTATCGGTTGCAGCACGGTTTGCGCCGCTGTCTTTTTCGGTATCAAAATAATCACTGCAGGCCTTTTTAAAGGACTCGGAAGCACGCTCATCTTTCGCAAGTTCCTTGACTTCGTCCATAAGACGGTCACGAATTGCAGCTTGACCAAGTGCCATTCCCATTCCATATTCCGCGTTATCTTCAAAGAGGGAGTTTGCCCATGCCGGGCCAAATCCGCGCTGATTGCGGGTATACGGTGTCGAAGGCTCACTGCCGCCCCAAATGGAGGAGCAACCGGTAGCATTTGCAATATACATACGATCGCCGAAAAGCTGGGTCGCAAGTTTTGCATAAGGAGT
>ENA-UOOK01001630-UOOK01001630.1-fermentation-metagenome-genome-assembly--contig:-NODE-1630-length-29246-cov-15.636874_pt1 | contig 29246 bp, 29 predicted proteins | sample MGYA00245777_ERZ724023 | MGnify/ENA primary metagenome ERZ724023 (study PRJEB28704, sample SAMN03018312) | fermentation metagenome | biome: anthropogenic terrestrial biome; feature: soil... | reverse complement strand
ATGTTAGTTACATTTACAGCTACCGGCGGATATGACTTTGCGATTAAAAATGTTACTATTAAAAACGAAAAAGATAAAGAATTAAAAAAATAAAAAAGAGCCTGAAGAAAAATCTTCAGGCTCTTTTTTTATGGGTATGAAACTTTAACTGTGGAAATTGAAAAGAGAGATGTTAAAAATCATCTCTCTCTATAACTTCAAGTAGTTGTGGAATTGATACTCCAAACCCTTCTTCAAGTTGTGGCTCGGAGTAGTCGAAGTTGAATGAGTTCAAGGTCATTTTACCTATACGCATATAGCCATTATCTTTATCATATTTAGGGCGTATAGTGGCTCTAGTACCGAATAGTATCTTTGCCCTTAATACCTCGAAGGAATAGCCCCTACCACGCTTCTCAATCTCTTTTATAGAGTTGTTTCTACTCTCTGTAAAAGCATTGGTTACAAAGTGGTCAAAATAGTTGAATATCTCTGTGTTCCAATTATCAAAGATTGAAGCAACTTCAATGAAAGGCTTCATATCAGCAGGGATAGAAGATTTCCACTCTTTATAGTAGGCTAAAGCCTGTTGTTTGGTTTCACATAGGTACATATCCCTTAATCCCTCTTTGATATAGTAGGCTGTACGAAGTGTAGGGAATACCGTAAACCAAATGTCACGATTAAGCCTATCGGCAGGAATTAAATCTTCTTTATTCCTCAACAGCACAAACCTATCACGCATTAACTGTTTACGCTGCTGTGGTGATAGAGTTTCCCTGAAGGACTTTCTTACGGTATCCAAAGCCTTATTAACATACTGCACTACATGGTACTTATCAACCACCAAATGTGCTTTAGGTATCGTTTCAGTAATAGAGTCTTTGTAAGGTCTCCACATATCCATTGTAACAACTTCAACTTGTTCGTTTTCTTCTACTTTAAGCACTCTAAATTCTGGTAGATTAAGTTGGTTCATGATGGCCTCCTATTCATCTGTAATCTCACTCACAAACTCTTTTGATGTATCATCACAAAGGCACGTTGCAGTGAGATTTAGATAATAGTGTTCGCCATAACACTTAGATTGGGCTTTGTATTTATGTCTTGCAATTTCGATGGCTCTATCTTCATTTTCTGCAATAACAAAGCATTTAACAACACCGAAGCCTATATAGCCATTATCTACTTCAAATAACTTCATATAATTAGCCACTCCTAATAATCATTGTGCGGGCAGGGATTTGCACCCTGCAATCGGAACCATTCTCACGGGCTTCGATTTAATCCTATTCCACCCGTTGTCTATGGCTGCGTCTACCTATTCCGCCACCACACAATGAACCAGCATTATAGGCAAATAGAGGACGATGATTTCATTTAATATTACTGGATGTAATATTAAACTACTTGCGATGTTTGGACAATTTAGGAACCACCTACAGTTTCGGTCGGTGATTTTAAACCCTGTACCCACTACTAACTGAATTAGTCCCCTTCAGCAGGTCGATTCCCTATCGCTTAATTGTAGCACCGTTATATCCCGTATTTGCCTATGAATATTATACCACAGTTAAAGTTATATTGTACACAGTTAAAGTTATTTCCAGAGATATATTTTATATTCAATTTTCAAGGTTCAAAAGAATCGTTATTCCACAGTTAAAGTTTCATACCCTTTTTTATTTTTTGAAACTTTACAATTATTTTATAGCTTGTCTACCCTCTCATTATAACCATTATAATGCACATGTGTCTTAAAGGCAACATGAATATAAAATATAATAAAAAAGTGTCTTTTAAGACTTGACATCACAAATATATTGTTTTATACTTAAAGTATCTTGTAGGACATGGAGGTGATTAGATGAACACAAGTTTGTTAAAAGCACAAATAGTATTAAAAGGTAAAACTTTAAATGAAGTTGCTAAAGCATTAAAAATAAGTAGGTCTGCCCTATACAGAAAACTAAATGGCAAAAGTGATTTTACAAGAAAAGAGATATGCAGAATAGTTGACTACTTAGGAATTGAGTTAGACAGAGCTATAGAGATATTTTTTAATGAAAAAGTGTCCTAAATGACACAACAAAAGTAATTTTAAAAAAGGGGGGAATGGAAGAAAATCACCCCATGCTTAGTGAGGTGATTCAATGGGAAATTTTAGCTTTGGCTATTGCAGCTCTCATAAAATCATTCTCAGGCTAATAAAAAAAGCTTTTTATGAAAGCCGCAATAGCAATAAGGAGAGTAACCCAAGCACGAAATTCTGAGTACTTAAATTTCTTAGAAGATGCTAATTCTTGTTTAAGAATACTTTTACCATAGTAAGTATATAAGATTTTGCAATTTAGTGTGTCAACTCATAGATAGAAATAAGACAAGAGAAGAATTGGAAATAGATGTTAAGAAATGTGATTGGTTTGAAGAATAGTTCGCAATATGAAAATTATGTGAAGTAAAAGAGGAGAAAAATGAGGGGTAAACAACTTTGATGGTGGTTTACAAAAACAAGCATAAAAAAGTATACAACATTTCAAACAACTTTCATGGTGGTTAAAAAAATTAGGAGGTTCAAGATGATAGATTTATTACTTGGTGGGAGTCCATGCCAGGGATTCAGTTTTGCAGGCAAACAGTTAAATTTCTTTGACCCACGAAGCAAACTATTTTTTGATTATGTAAAAGCCTTAGAAACATTGAAACCAAGGTATTTTCTCCTTGAAAATGTGAAAATGAAGAAAGAGTACGAAGACATAATAACACAGCATTTGGGTGTAAAACCAATAGAAATCAATTCTGCTTTGGTGTCTGCGCAGAATAGGAAAAGACTTTACTGGACCAATATTCCTGGAGTTACTCAACCAGAAGACAAAGGAATAATGCTTAAAGATATAGTCCACGAAAATGTTGATTTAAAAACGAAAGAGGATTTAATAGATTATATAGTTCCATTTGATAAAACGCTTCTGATATTAGACAAAGAAGTTAAAGAAGGCAAGGTCGGCTATTTCGGGAAAGACAGTCAAGGCAATAGAGTTTATTATATGCATGGCAAAGCAATAACATTATGTGGCAATGCTGGAGGCAAAGGTGCAAAAACTGGATTATATTTATTTGGTTGTATTACTCCAGATAGAGTTAATAAACGCCAAAATGGTCAAAGGTTTAACGATGGTAATAAGTTCTATACTTTAACAGCACAAGACAGACACGGAGTATTAATTGAGGGATATATAAGAAAACTTACTCCTATCGAGTGTGAAAGGCTTCAAACCCTACCAGATAACTATACTGCTATAGGAATATTTGGCGGAAAAGAAAAGCCAATATCCAATACGCAAAGATATAAAATGCTTGGCAATGGCTGGACTGTAGATGTAATAGCCCATATATTATCATTCATCCCAGAAACATATTTACATACTGTTGTAAGCCTATTTGATGGCATTTCTTGCGGCCAAGTTGTGCTTGAAAGAGCAGGAAAGATTTACAACCAGTATTACGCATCAGAAATTGATAAATACGCCATTGCAGTTACTCAAAAGAATTACCCACACACCATGCAATTAGGTGATGTAACTAAAATTGATTGGAATGCGTTCCTTGATAGGCTTAATTTGATTCAAAAAGTTTCATAAGGCATTGTAGGATAATAACTTTTGCAAAATTACTTGAAATTGCAAAAAATCATTTTCTATCATCTGCGTGATTCAGAAATGTATTACAAAAAAATGCGGAAAGCCCACTCTTTTAAGTGTGGGATGGATAGCATAAAATAATAAATTTGAAATTATGTGTATATATCATTTGACAACATACACATAATGGTATATAATATAGTTATGGAAAATAATTATAGACACACAAACACAACAGTATCTTTGATAAACTATCATTTTGTATTTTGTCCAAGATACAGAAGAAAAATATTTTTAATTCCTAAAGTAGAAGAACGATTCAAAGCATTGGTCAATGATAAGTGTAAGGAGCTTGAAATAAATATTATCGCAATAGAATGCGATAAAGACCATACACATATGTTTTTAAATTGTCTTCCAACATTAAGCCCTGCGGATATTATGCAAAAAATAAAAGGGTATACAAGCAAAGTATTAAGAGAAGAATTTACAGTATTGTCTAAAATGCCAAGTTTATGGACACGAAGTTATTTTGTCTCAACTGCTGGAAACGTATGTAGTGAAACTATTAAAAAATATGTAGAGAATCAAAAAACAAGATATTAGAAAGTGAGGTGAATATTCGTTGAATCATTTTATAGTACAATTCCCATTAATAACTGAAAAATATCAAGAAGATATATTAAATAAACGTTTTGAAATAGGAAGAAAAATATATAATTCCTTAGTAACAGTAACTCAAAAAAGATATAAAGAAATGATTAAAACAAAATTATATCGTTCTGTTAAGGCGGAATTAAAAGAAATTTATCAATCTGAAGATAAATCAAAATTAAAACGTAAAAAAGAACTGTGTAATCAATTAAATGATATGTATAAGCAATACAAATTCAATGAGTATTCATTTCACGCAGATGTTAAGAATATGCAAAAACATTTTAAAAACAATATTGATAGTTTCACGGCACAGAAAATAGCAACAAATTTATGGAAAGCTTATGATAAATTATTATTTTGTAATGGTGAATTTATTCATTATAAAAAATATAGTACATTAAATTCCTTAGAAGGAAAATCTAATAATACTGGTATAAGATTTAAAGATAATAACCTTTCATGGAACGGACTAAGCATTCCTGTTCAAATTGATTCTCAAAATCCTTATGAAACACAAGCCTTAAAAAATGAAATTTCTTATTGTAGAGTAGTAAGAAAATACATTAGAAATAAATATAAATTCTGTTTGCAAATAGTCTTTAAAGGTGTCGCTCCTATAAAAATAAATAAATATACTGGTGAAGTCAAGCATTATATAGGTAGTGGAGATGTTGGATTAGATATAGGAACACAAACAATTGCAATATCAAGTCAGAGTGATGTTAAAATTTATGAATTAGCTGATAAAGTACAAAATATAGAAAATCAAAAACGTATCCTTTTAAGAAAACTTGATAGAAGTAGACGATGTGGTAATCCCAATAACTATAATTCAGACGGTACAATTAAAAAACAAGGAAATAAAAAAGTGATTTGGATTAAGTCTAATAATTATAAAAAGATTCAGAATCGACTTAAAGAATTATATAGAAAGCAAGCGGATATTCGTAAACTTCAACATGAAATATTATCAAATTATATTATTAGTTTAGGTGATAATATCTATGTTGAAACTATGAATTATGCAGGATTGCAAAAACGAGCAAAGAAGACTGAAAAGGATGACAAAGGTAAATATAAAAAGAAGAAACGATTTGGAAAATCATTAGCAAATAAAGCCCCAAGTATGTTATTGAGTATTATTGATAGGAAACTTCATTATTATGGGAAACAATTAATTAAAATTGATACTTGGAGTGTCAAAGCAAGTCAATATAATCATTTAACCGAAACTTATCATAAGAAAAAGTTATCAGAAAGATGGAATGATTTAAATGGTATAAAAGTTCAAAGAGATATGTATTCAGCTTTTTTAATAATGAATGTTAATAATGATTTGAAAAGTATAAATCAAAATAAATGTAATAAAAGATTTCAAAACTTCTTAATGCTTCATAATAAAGAAATAGAACGATTGACTGGAAATAAAAATTTAAGCAGTATAGCAATATAAATAATCAAAAGGTTTTGAAACGAGCCTAATACTATCGTTAATGGAATCAATAGATTTCTTGGTAGTGAAAGTCTTAATGAAACAAATTAGTGTATATATTCTTTCGAGATATATAAGAAGTTTGTGTAATTAAGAACCCAATGTGCTTTAGCCGTTGGAGTTTCAGCAAAGCTGGCGGTGATCAAAGGGTGATGTATTATAACAGGTGAAGTGGTACTCTACTCATTTTTATCTTGATCGGGGACGATTGTACGTTGCACCGCACAACGATAAAAAGCGGTTAACATGCTAGAATAGTTCAGTTGGTAGAACATCTGTTTTGTAAGCAGGCTGTCGAGGGTTCGAGTCCTTCTTCTAGCTCCAATGCGGTATTTGCCGCAAATTTTATATTTTATTTTTGGAGGTATATTTTTATGAATATTTTTGATGATTTTGTTTTTGGTGATTTTTGTGATCCGTTTTTAGGGAATGTAAGTTCTTTGAAATTCTTTTCAAACAATACGCAAGATCAGCATCCAATTAGTATTCAAAAACTTGCAAATGATGATAAACTAGTTGATAAAGATCATACGGTTTATAGAATTTCATGCCGGTCTGTTGGTGTGTCTCCGAGTGATGTTTCTGTTGAGATTGATGGGAAAACACTTTGGATTAAAGGTGAAACTGATAATAAAGATAGTGAGTACAATTTTAAAGTAGGCTATACTATTTCTGATGATTTAATTGGCCAAATTGATCAAGTAAAATTTAATTCAGCAAATGGGATTACATATGTCTATTTGTTTGTAAAGAGAAATAATCCGAATATTAAAATTGAGAGAATGTAAACTGGGCTATCTTTAGTTAAAAATGTTGGAATGCTATATTATATGGCATTCCTTTATTTATGTAATTGCGGAGGTAAAGACTTAGTGATTGCATGATAGAAGAATTATTTTATTAAGCAATAATTTATACAGAAAGGAGTGTTTACCATATCAATTAAGTCTAAAACTGTTCCAAAGAGAAAATCTAAAGTAAATAATAAATATGTTTGCCAGTGTTGTGGTGTTTCTAAAAGTGAAAGTAATTTTTATAAAAGTCAATGGACAAAAGTTTGGAATGTATCTGGTAGACATGTCCTTTTTTGTAAAAACTGTATTGATAAGCTTATGAAAGAATATACAAATAGATATGGAGAACAAACTGCTTTAGCAATATGTTTGGCTTTATTGGATATGCCATTCTATCCTACTCTATATCGAAGTATAATAATGAATAATTCATTTTTTAATATAGGATTATATATTCGTTTGCTTAATGGCAAGCAGTATAGATTTAAATGTTTTGCTGATTCAATTGTCGAACATCAATTATCAAAATCTGATGAAGAAGTTAAAAAAGAAGTTGAATCTAAATGGAGCAAAACAGATAAGCAAAATATGAAATTCGCTATTTCTGTAGTTGGTTATGATCCATTTGATAATTGTGGTATGACAGACAATGATAGAAAATATTGTTTTAATATTTTAGCAGGATATTGTGATGATAATAGTGTTCAAGATGATGGGCACAAAATACAATGTTTTATTCAGATTACACAGTCGCAGTTGCAATGTAGAAAAATAGATGAAATGATTAACTCTGAGTTATTACTTGCCAATCCAGATGGTGCGAGAATTAAAAATTTTACAGATACAAAGACTAAACTACTTGATAGTATTAATGCAACTGTAAATAAAAATCATTTACTTGCGGATTCAAAGAATAACTCTAAAGGTAAAAATACTTTGTCTGCTAAAATTAATGAACTCACAAAAAATGGTTACGAAGATATGAAAGTTAATCTATTTGATATAAAAACATGCGAAGCTATGAGACAAGTTGAAGATTTAAGTAATAAAAGTATTATGAGTCAGGTAAATTTGGATTCAAATGCTTCTACTGAAATGTTGAAAGAACAACGTGAGCTATTACTTGATTATGAAAATAAAGCAGATACTTTGCAAGAAGAAAACAGGAAATTGAAAAATGAATTATTGAGTTTAACAAGTAAAAAGAAGTAGGCGATATAAATGGATTTTTATGCACCTATGACAAAACGGGAGCTTAGTCAAAGAAAATTAGAGGAGTGTGCAAAACTTTCTAAAATAGTTCAGTTAGGTAGGCAAAATCCAATTTGGTTTAGTGAGGAATTTTATGGAATTAAGTTAATGGATTACCAAAAATGGTGTTTTATGAAGAGTTGGGCGCGCCCATATGTTGTTTGGCTATGTTGTCGTGGTGCAGGTAAAACAACATTATTGGCTGTGTTTTTGCAAACTAAAATGTTATTAATTCCTAATTACAAAGTATATATTAGCACTAACTCAGCTCAGCAGAGTTTTGAGGTATTTGATAAGATTGAAAATTTAGCGTTGCAAAGAATACCATCTTTTCAAACAGTTACAAATATTTTTGCAAATGAGGTTGATACGTCAACAAGTGATACTGGATTTTTGCAAGATCCTGCTGGACATAGATTCAGGCTGTATAACAATTCTGAATTACGTACTCTTTCTACAAATTTATCTGCTATAAGAGGTAAACGTGGTTCTGTTTATTATGATGAGACTGCATGGCAAACAAAAGAGCAGATGGCTGTAACTGAAAATTTTATTAATGTTGATTCAAACTTTAAACTTGGTACAAATAAAGTAAAATATTATGAACCTATTCAAATGCCATTACAGTTGTTATTTGCATCTTCTGCTGGAGATGTTACATATCCGTTTTATGAACGATATTCAAGTTATAGTAAGAAAATGATTGAAGGAAATCCTGATTATTTTGTTTGCGATTTAAATGTAGATACTATTTTTAATTATTCAACTGTTGACGGTATAAAGATAAAATCTCATTTGACTAGAAACCAAATTGACAAGTTGATAGAGGATGATCCGGATGCGGCTGAGCGAGAACTGTATAACAAATTTAGACATGGTGTCGGGCAGAATGCTGTTGTAAGGATGGAAACAATTATAGCAAATTCTTATGTTTATATACCTGAGTTTTATAATAAGAATAAAGAGCATTATATATTTTGTTATGATCCGGCACGAAATTTCGATGGTAGCATTTTAGGAATTTTTAAAGTCATAGATGATAAAAAAGTTGGTTTTAAGCTTAGACTTGTGAATATGATTTCAATGGTTGATACAGGAACAAAAAAGAAAACGCCTTTGCCTATGACTGAGCAATTGCCTATTATAAAAAAGCAATTGCTTAATTTTAAAGGTGATCGTTGTGCTGAATGGGAAAATATTGATTTTTATATTGATGCCGGCGCTGGTGGAGGTGGTATTTCTGCTGTTGCGGATCAACTAATGCCAGACTGGATAGATGACAGTGGTGTTAAGCATCGTGGAATGATTGATCCTGTGCATAAACAATATGAAACTTCTCGCAATAAATATACAAATGCCGCACCTATAATTCATTTGATAGAACCAGAGAAATATCAAAAAATAATTTATAGTGCATTGGAGAAAATGACGCGATTAAATCTTATTGAGTTTCCAGAATATGATAATAAGGATTTTCTGTTATTGGAAAAAGACAATGGTGAAAAATATGAATATAAATTATCTTCTGATGAACAAATGGCATTAGTTCAATGTAATTTGGCAAAGAATGAAATGGTGTATATGTGTAGGACTGATACTCAAAACGGTGGAGTTCAATATGAGTTAGCTAAGGATAAAAAAAATAAAATACATGATGATAGGGCTTATGTTACAGCTATGGCGGCCTATGCTCTTTCGCGTATTAGGCGTAATGATTTAGTGTCTAAACCTCAAGAGAAGAGTTATAAAGATGTTCCATATTTTGTTTCAGATATTGAATTTTGACTGAAGGAAGGTGATTGATTGGCGAAAAAAAAAGATGAAAAATTTAATGTTATTTTAAAATCAGATGTTGATGATCTGAATGGTAATGAAGCTACCATAATTACAACTGCGCAAGACAAAATTAAAAAAGTTGCTGATAAAAAATATATAGAATCATTTAATAGCTATGATCCTATGAATAATCGTTATGCTTCATTGCTTGATTTGGCAAATGATAAAGGGTTGTCATCTATTTCTTTTAAAGAAATGAATAGGCTTGCTATTAATCCTCAGTCGCATATTGAAGATATTGAAGAAATTAATAGTGTTGTTAGACAATATATTAATAGAGACGATATAATTGGAAAAACATATGAAACGATTGAAAGTAATGTAAATACTTCATATCGTATTTCGTATAAAGATTTTTCAGATCATCGTAATAAGAAAAATATATTAAATAATGCAAAGGATATTATAGAAAATTTTAATAATTCAATTAATGTGAAATCTCTTATTCGTAGTATAGTTCCTACTACTTATGCAGAGGGAAATTATTTTATGTATCTACGTCATGAAAATAATAATTATATTGTTGATTATTATCCGATTGGAATTGTTTTCATAAGTGATTATGAAGCAAATGGAGAACCATATTTGATTGTAGATATGCAAAAGCTTATAAATAGTATTACATCTAATAGAATGACAAATAGGCTTGGAAAGTCATTATTTTTTAATAGTTTAGATGAAGAAATAAAGAAAACATATCCTGCCGAGATTTATAATGCTTATAAGAATAGAGAAAAATATGCTGTTCTTGATATTAGATATAGTGGTGTTATTCGCACTAATAACATGAATCGTAAATATGGATTAACCCCTATATTCCGTGCTTTGAAATCTGCTATTATGCTTGAAACTTTTGATTACACGGATCTTATTAATTCTAAAGCTAAAGCTAAAAAAATAATTCACCAAACAATGCGTAAAGAAATCATGGGAAATGAATATAGTCAAAAGGGTCTTGAGGATACAGCATATGCTCATGACAATTTAATGCACGCATGGAAACAGCCAACTGTTATTGTAACAACGCCACCTTCTGTGGAAAGCATTGAGTATGTAGAACCTAATACAGAAAATGTCAACTCGGATACTATTCAGCAATATAGGAATCGTGAGTTGTTGTCTCTTGGTATTACATTTTTAGCAAGTGATAAAGGGCAGACTGTTACCACTGCAAATGTTTCTATTAAAGAACTTGTAAAGACGATTGATAAAATTACAGAACAGATCGCTATGGTACTTAATAAATGGTATAAGGTTGTTCTTGCTGATAATGGAATTTCTGAAGCTTATGCTCCTACTGTATCAATTGGTAGTAGTGAAGAACTTAGCTTGGAAATGAAACAAGAACTTACTGAGTTTTTATTCTGTAAACTTGGATGTTCATATGATACTGCTTATTCTCTTATGAATATTAATGTAAATGATGAAAAGCAAAAACGTGTCAATGAGAATGAACAAGAATTTGAGAATATATTTAAGCCACGTCCAAATAGTTACACTTATACTGATAAGGCAGAAGAACCGAATGCGGACAATGAGGGTGGCAGACCAGAAAGTAATCCTGATGAAAATAAGAAGATTTATGATAAAACACGTAATAAAGCAAAGGATGGCAAAACATAATGCATAAGTTAGTGATTTGTTGTCCTAATTGTAAATCATCCATTGTTGTTTATATTAACGATGATTTTAGCATATATAAAATAGATTATAAGAAAAATGATACGCATAGATTTAAAACTGGAAGAGTTATGTTTGGTTCTTATAGAAAGAAGGTGATTAAAAGTTGAGAAGCAATAAGATAGTTCTTTCAAATAAATCAACGATCAATAGCTTTGATGAAAATGAGACATTTCTTACAGCCAAGTTTTTAGTATGTGATTTTAGCGTGAACCGTAATGGTGTAATGTTAAATAGAAGGACAATTAATAATTGGATTAATACTCTTGTTGGACAGCCCGTATTAGGTAAACTTGGCGTGTATGATGATAATGGTCAGATAGTAGATTTTACAAGTCATAATGATATGATACAGATGCGTCAAGATGAAAATGGTAATATTTATTCTACTGATGATTTTGATACATGCGCAATTGGTGTATTTACGGATGTTTCTATAAATGAAATTGATGGAAATGAATGTATTATCGGAACGGCGCATATTTGGAAACGATTTCATGATTTTTGTGCAGTATTAAGACGCCGTGCAAGTGATGAAAACAAACCTGTAAATACGTCATGGGAGATTTTAGTTAAAGCATCACATAATACAATTATAGGTGGTCAGCCAGTTGAAGTAATTGATGATGGTGCGTTTTTGGGACATTGCATTTTATCGCAGATTACTGAACCTGCGTATCCGAATAGCCGGCTATTATCAGTTGCAGCTAAAAAAGATATTGGGGATTATGAGTTATTTGATGCGTTGAAGAGAGATGTAAGTGTATTGAGAACTAAACAAATTGCAGAATCATCAGATGGAGTAGTGCCCAAGAATATTTCCACTAAAAAAGCAGATGAAGATACTACTTGGACGGCCCCTACCCTATCTGATTTTACTGATAAAAAATGGAGCGAACTTACAGATGATGAGAAAACTAAAATTGCAGAACATTATGCTTGGGCTAAAGCAGTGCCGCCTGATAAATTTAGCGATTTAAAGTTACCGCATCATCAAGCAAGCGATGGTAAAGTTGTTTTGCGTGCTGTAGAAAATGCGTCTGCGCGTTTAAATCAAACAGATATTCCAGATGGTATTGTAGATAAGGTTAAGTCTCATTTGGAGGCGCATTATCATCAGTTTGATAAGAAAGCTCCGTGGGAGGAGGATTCAAAAATGAAAAATGACGATAAGCCAGAAACCACAGCAAGTGATAATACTACTGTGGAAAGCAATAAATCAAAAGTAAAAGTTTCAGAACTGACAGATCATGATATTCATAAGAAATTATATGATGCTATTGCAGATAAACTTAATTGTGGCATTTATGATGTGAATATTATTTTTGTAATTGCTACTACAAATACCGTTTGGGTACAACGTTGGGGTGATGATGATCTTTCAGTTAAAATCTTTACGTATAAGGTTGACGGTAAGAATAATACCGTTACGGTAAGCGATCCTGTCGATGGAAAACTTTCTGTAAGTGTTGATAAGATTAATGATACCATTTCAGATTATAAGGGTCAAATTGCAAAGTTAAATAGTTCTATAGTGAAAGCAAATAGCACTGTACAAAATCTTAATAAACAGGTAGCGGAATTAAAACCATACAAAGAAGCTGCTGATCAGGCAGAAGCCAATAGGATCGAAGCGGAAACAGTTAAGAAACGCGACGCTATGAAAAAGTATGCGCTTAACAGTGGACTTATTTCTAAGTCTGAACTTGAATCTGATAAGAAAATTAAGACGTGCATTGATAATGTTTGTAAAAAAGATTTGGATAGTATTATTGCTGATAGGTTCATTAAATCGCTTGATAAGAAGTCAAGTGTAGAAACTTCATCTAAAAAGGCCGAAGTTGCAAATGTAAAACATATAATTTCTGATGTGTCAGAGAAAGACTCTAATTTTAATGATGATGAAGAAGATTATGTTGAAATCATGTCTAAATATATTAATGGTTAATTTTTTGAAGGAGGAATATTATGCTTAGAGATATTATGACTAATACAGGCAAAGTTGCTGATGCAACTTATTCTGCTGGTACTGATCTGGTTCGTGGAATGGTCGTTGTTAAATCCAATGGAAATACTGCGTTTGCAACTGCTCCAACTGGAGATAATGTATTCTTTGTTGATAAAGAACCAATTCCTGCTGGAGTAGATTCTGTTCGTGGGGAACTTTCAGATTATGATTCATCTTTTGAAAATATTAAATCTGGTGAAAAGGTAGTTCTGAAGAATTATGTTGCAGGAGAAACCATTGCTACAGATCAGATTGATTCTTCTGTGACAAAAGGTGTTTATCTTGAAGCTGGAACTGATGGGAAGCTTGCGGCCGCTGGTGTGGATGTAATTACTAAGATGATTTGCGGCGGGGATTATGATGACAATGGTCATTCTCTAAAGCTTGTTGAATTTGTTCAGTAATTTTGTTTATATTGTAAAGGAGGAATATTATGTCTGCTAATATTGAAGTATCTGAAATTCTTAAAAAGCCGGGTGCTATGTATAATTGGGCTTCTAAAGTTACATATAGAAGAGAACTAAATGATGAAGAGAGCGAAATTTCTAAGGTTGTAGATGCTTGGGCTAAAGAGATTGGTCGTAGTGGTTATGATCCTAAGCATGAAATTGCAAACTATATTGTCAAGACAATTCAGCCAGAGGTTTATGATAAGCCTGATGCTCTGCTTTCTTTAATTTTTAATCGTGGTGCGGTTGGGGAATTTGATGATTTTGAAATTGATGAAATTCCCGGTAACACTCTGAAACCATATGAGGCTGCTCATGGTGGCAATGTTCCAAAGAGCTATCTGGATATTCGTAAATTTCAGCCTCGTTGGTTTCATAAGCAAGTAGAAACTGAGGTTCGTTATTCTGAACTTCGGCGTGGCGGTTATCGTAGTATTGCAAATCTTACTACTTTTGCTAAGGAATCTCTTCTAAATTCTGAAATTTCTGAAGTATTTAACGATATTGATGATGGGATTACAGGTGGAGATCAGGTTATTGCAAACGATGGTGATACCCTTACAAAGGTCGCGCTTGATAAGCTTGCCCTTTATGTAATTGATCGTGTAGATTCTGGGGATTACCCTCTTGCTTTTGGTCTTAATAAATATGCACAGGCTATTGCAAATATGGCTGGGTATTCTTCTTACATGAGCGATAACATGAAAGAGGAATTTAATCGTTATGGTCTAATTCGTGACTATAATGGACTATCTATTTCAGGAATTTCCGGTGCTAAGAAAACTGCAACAGGTGAGCTTCTTATTCCTGATAAGCGCATTTTCGGTGTAGCTGGGAAAATTGGAGAACTTGATACACGTGGAGAAATTCGTGTTTATGAAACTCCAGATAATAATCAGGAAAAGATGAATCTGAAGATTACGGGATTTGAGTTTGGTTATGCTATTACTCATCCTGAGAAGGCCGCTAAGATTACTATGAATGCGTAATAATATTTAAATGAATCGAGGAACATGAATGTCTTTTGAAGATAACAAAGTAACATTACTGAATTATAATCCATTCACAGTTTGTGTACCTACTGAAACACGTACTTATACATTTTCACCATGTTATGATTATGGGCGCCCAACGATTGTCAATGTGTCTTTCCCTGATGTTGAATATATTAATAGTAGGTCTAATGCGTTTAGAAATGGCCTCCTATTCTTTCTACCAGAAAAGCAAGAATCTATTTATAAAGCGCTTTCAATATTTGATTGGAAGAATATTTTGACTAATCAAGAGATTGAACAGATTATGTTAAATCCTACAGTTGATGGAATTAAAAAGTTGATTAGTGTAAAAGATGTGTCTGTGTTTGATAGGGTTTACAGCATTATGACGTATTTGAGTAATTCTGAAGTAGATTTATCTAATCGTGTGATTCGTGTTATTCGTGCGCGTCACAGAGAATTGAAGCGTGGTATTTTCAATACGCAGATTGAGGTACAGGAAAATATACTTGATACGAAAAAAGAAAATGTTGATGCGTTAAAGAAACAGAACGAGCTTCTTATGAATGAATTGAAGGAATTAAAAAAGCAAGTATCTGCACTTACTACAAGTAAGCGTAATACGACTACTGCTAAGTCAACTGGACGTAAAGTAGGAAGGCCAAAATCAACAAAATAATAGGAGGTGTTGCAATGCCAACGTCTTTTAATGTACCTATTCAGGCTTTTTTTAGACGTGTTGAACGAGATACTGATTTCTTTAATTATTACAATGTTGATTCTAATGAAGCTATGTCGTTGGCATCTGAACAAGCCTATGGTTATTTAATTGAGAGCATTTCAGACGTTATCAATAGAGGTAGTCCTGATATTGATTTTAATGATTTTACTGTGAATGAAGATAATAATGGAATTCATAGCGGAGAGTTTAATTTTGATTTGACGCAAAATGAAGTTAATTTGTTAGCACAATTAATGTATGAAAAATATTTTAATCGTGATTTTGTAAAATTGCGTGCATTTAAATTGCAACTTTCCCCTACTGATTTAAATGTTTTTAGTCCAGCTAATGAACGTGCTACTTTTATTTCTATGTATGATCAAGTTAGATCTGAAAGTATCAGAATGCTTGATGATTATGCTTCTCATGATAGGGTTACTGGAAAATTAAAAACAATTGATTATGAGAAATATGGTGAGTAAAAATGGACTTATCATATTTTAAAAAAATTAATAATGCTTTCGGTACACATAATTTACGCGATTCTCAATTATATAATATGCGTAAGTATATTGAAAATAGTTTTGATAAGTCTATTGATTATCATGAGATTGAATTGCGTGATGGAAGTAGTCAAGGAGTATTGATTACTAAAACAAAGGATTTTTCAAAAAAAACTATATTTTCAAAACCATCTGAAAATATATCATTGGGTGAGAGTTTTAAATGGAATGGTAATTATTGGCTAATTACTGATGCAGATGTTGATAGTCAGATATATCATAAATGTGTTTGCACATTGTGCAATTATATGTTAAATTATCAGAATGAATCACCTGAAATTTTTTGTGAACCTTGTGTGGTAACGTCATTACAAAATACATCAGGCCAAAGTCAAAATTCGGTTATAGCAGTGCCTGATAATTTGGTTATGTTAATGTTGCAGTATAACGATAATACTAAAATGCTTTATGAAGATAAGCGTATCTTTTTGGATATACACAGATCAAATCCATCAGTATATAAAATTACTAAAATTGATGCTGTAACAAAAATGAATTCGGAGCATGGTTTGTTGGTTATTACTTGTAAAAGCGATGGGAGTTATAATCAACAGACGGATAATAAAGATTTGCTTATTGCAGATTGGATACAACCTTCTGATTCTGGGTCACCTCAAAATCAAACTAAAGATATGTGTTATATTTCGCATAATAATGGCTTGGTGTATAAGAATACGGATATTTGTAGCCTCAAAGCAGGTGGAAGTCCAATGCCATTTAATGCTGTATTTAAAGATACTGATGGAAATATACAAGCCGAAGCTGTTCCTGTTTGGAGTTTGATCGATATGACAGACATACAAGAATCAGATATTTCAATTACATACGATGATAAATATCCATTGCGTGTATATTTACAAGTTAAAAATGATAGTGCATTAGTTGGAGCTACATTTAAATTATTATTGACAGACGGAATGGATAGAAGCAGTGTATTGAAATGTAGGGTGGTGAGCTTTTGAATTCTAACTTTAATGACAGAGGGTATTATAAGGATAAAATTCTTAAAGCGTTTTGTGAAGACGACAATGTATATAATATAGTATCTGTAAATCGTAATTTTGAAACAAAAGATCAGATATGTGGATATTTTAATGAAAGTGGCAAATGGTGTGATGGGGCTATTTTACCATACTTATATATTCCATATACTGCAAATAAAGCTTTTGTGTTTTTATGCTTTGATGTATCTTTATCACAATTAAGCAACACTATGCAGGCTCCGCGTGTATATATTAATATTTATGCCCATAAGTCGCTTATGAAATATGAATTGTGTGGATATAATGGTAATCGTATGGATATTTTGCTTACATTAATAACCGACATATTAACAAAACAGAATAAATATGGAATCGGTGAACTTATTCCAGATGAACCTAAACCGTATTCACCTATAGAAAATTATTTTGGTTATTCTATAACTTATAGTGGGGCTGATTTTAAACGTAGGCGATTTAATTGAATGTGGATTATTTTTCATTATTAAGCCCAGAACCCTTTTATATAAAAGGTGTTGGAAAAGTTAAACCACCAAAGCTTAGAGATATTTGTAAGATTGGAATTAATAGATATAATTTATATATCTCTATGCTTCTATTAACAAAAAATAAATTTTTGGAATGTTTAAACGAAGATACACAGTCTTATGAAAATAAAGATTTTTTATATGTTATATTCGATAAAAAAGAATTTGTTGAATTATATAGAGAAGCATTTTCTTTTTTTATTTGTGAGAATGTAGGATATAGTTTAAAAGATAAAATGTTTTGTACTTATGTTAAATCTACGGATTTAAAATTAAATAAGCAAGCTATCAATATTGTTGGTAATATATGCAATGACAATTTTGATAGCATAAGAAATATTATTTTACAATTTAACTATATATTTGAAGATCAATTTAAGCATTCTAAGCCTCATGATAAACATACTGCTGAATTATTAAAAAAACGTGATATGTATAGAAAGAAATATGGAGTAAACGATCAAGATGCGTCCGATTTAGAGCTGGGCAACATTATTTCTAAGGTTGCAACCTATGGAAATAATGTTAATTTTATAAATATTTGGGATTTTACAATATTTCAATTATATGATCAGTTTTTTACTATTAATGATAAACAGTCATTACAACTTCAATATACAAATTTTGCTGTATGGGGTGGTGATGATAATCCATTATCAGAATGGTATAAAAACAAATTTTTACACAAGAAAGGATGATTATTAATGCCAGACGCAACAGAACTTGCTGTTAAACAAATGGCAAACCGAGAGGTATTTGATAATACTTTTCGTCTTTATAAAACTGGTGAGCTTTTCGATTATATTGATTATGCTAATACCGGTAATGTTACATATAAAACTACTACTGTCTATGCGAGAGGCGGACATGGTGGTGGCCGCCGTATGGCCTTTGAAGGGCAGCCAGAAGCTACTATGAAACTTAGCACTCAGATTATTACACCAAAATTAATCTCTATGCTTTCTGGTACTGAGGTTATTAAAGGAGCAAATGTTTTTAAGCATAGAGTAATTGCTTCTAATACTGCTGAAACTACAACCACAATTACATTTCCTAATGGTGAAACTCCGATTGATTCAACGCTTTTTATTTATCCTGTTGGTTCAGATTTGAACAGTGAAAATAAAATTGCAGGTACACTGAATGCGAACGTATTTAATTTTACTGCACCTGCTACTGAAGATGGTGATTATGACTGTTTTTATGAAACCACAATTGCAGAAGCACAATCTGTAACGTTTAAGGGTAATGTATTTCCAAGTGATTTTATTTGGGATGGTGAAACACTTTGGAAAGATGATGATGGCTCTGTTCGTACAGAGGTCTTTCATGCCTATCGTGTGCATCCACAGCAAAATTTTACCATGAATTATCAGAATACTGGTGATCCGGGTAGTTTGGAAATTACGTTTGATTTGCTTGAAAATAGGCAGAAACAGATTTTCACAAAGACATTTCTTCCTGACGATTCAGGAGCATAAAATTAAATTAAACAAGAGAGTAATATCTCTTGTTTGCTTTAGTCTGAATTATTTCAGATTAAAGCAAACAATAGATGTAAAGATAATAGTTTAAAAATAACATTGATTTGAAAGGTGCTGTTGTGTATTAATATAGGAAAACAATTTGAGACACAATTTAAATTATCTGTTCCAAAAAATGTATATTATCAAAGAATAAAAGATCCTGCGCAAAGTTTTTTTAAAAGTTCAGAATTACGATTTTCATTACATAACCCATATGATTGTTTTATATTTTCATATCCTGTATTATTTACATTAGAATTAAAATCTGTTCGTAATTCCCTTACTTTTTATCGTGATGATATAGCAAGAGATGGTAAAAAACATACATTTAATATAAAGAAAAATCAACTTTTGGGATTATCAGATAGTAATAAATATAAAGGTATTATATCAGGATTTGTAATAAATTTTAGAAATGTAAACCATACTTATTTTTTATCAATAAGCAAGGCTAAAAACTTAATTAATTGTATAAAAAAAAGATCATTTAATGAGTTTGATGTTATTGCGTATGATGGTTTTTTGATTGAACAACATTTGATTAGAACACGGTATTCTTATAATTTACGTAAATTTATAGATTATTATAAAAATATTATTATGGAGGAGTAGTTTGTAAATGAATAAATTTACTGTTAGTAATATGAACAAGGTTATAAAAGAAGCTAATAATAATGATTCGCCTTCTGTAGATATTAAATTTGAAAACGGAGAATCATTAAAAATCGAATTTAAGAAACGTCTTTCGATTGAGGATGAATCAAAATTTATTGATAGAATTGTAGGTTTTTCATTCGATAAGGACACTCATGAATATTTACCTGAATATGGTGAACTTGGTCGTTGGATTGCAGTATTACAATTTTTAAGTAATGTAAAAATTCCATCTATAGATGGTAAGATCGATGTTGATAAGTGTAAGAAATTTATAAATTCTTTGGGAGTAGGTAGTATAAGTGAATTTATTAGTAATACTCATGTTTCTGATTTTGAGGAATACGTAAATGAGCTACTTGAATTTGCAGATAGGAAAATTGAAGATATTAAAAAGCAAAAGTATGCTCTTAATATTAATACTGTGATTGCATCACAAACTGATTTAAATAATCATTTTAATACTTTAATTGATAAGCTTGTAAATTTCGTTGATTTTGCTAAGAATGGTATTGACGATTTTACTGAAAAAATTAAAGAAGCAAGTAAAAATCAAAATAATAATGTAAGTGATTTACAGAAGTAAAAGAAGTGATTTATTCCCATTAATATATCATAAAGGAAGCAACTAAATGGATAAAACACCTAAGTATTTTTTTGATACATGTGTTCTTATGAATCATTATGATAACATTTTTAAAAGTGATAGTAAATTTGTTATTTCTATTCTTACACTTGAAGAGCTAGAAGAAATTAAAACTTCCGCGTTTAAATCAGAAGAAACTAAATTTAAAGCGCGTCAAGCTACAAGATTATTATCTGAACATCAGGACTCATATGATGTTGAATTAGTTACAGATGAAATTATTAAGATTGTTGATACTGTTGGAATGGAAGAAAAAATAGATAGTTTTATTTTGGCTACTGTTATTTATCATTATAAAAATATTTCAGATATAACTTTTGTTACAGATGATTTATCTTTATATAATATTTCCACTCAACTCTCCCCTGTTCCTGTTAAGTTAGGTAAAGAAATTTTTAACGATACTGGCAATGTTTATAAAGGATATAAAGAAATAAAATTATCAAATTGGAATTTAGATTACTTTTGCAATCATTTAAATGAAAACCTTTATCATAATTTGATTAATGAATATTTAATTGTTAATGACGAAAATAATGAGCCGGCATATAAATTTAAATGGGACGGATCTGAATATAAAAAAATATCGTATAAACAAATTAAAAGTAATAGGCTCGGCATTTTAAAACCAAAAGATGTATATCAAGAATGTGCGTTTGATTCTATTAATAATAATGATATTACGGTATTAACTGGTCGTGCTGGAGCAGGTAAAACAACCATACCGCTTAATTATTTTGCAAAATGCCTTGAAACTGAGAAAATTAGAAAATTATATGTTATTTATCATTTTGAACCACTTAAAGGTGCGCGTAGTTTAGGATATGAAAAAGGAGATCATCTTTCAAAACTTCTGAATACGGGTAGTATTGCAAATATTCTTGCTTCTAAATTTGGGGATATTACATCTGTTGAACGAATGATTCAAGATGACAAGTTAGAAATTATTCCTACTGCAAATATTAGGGGTGTTGAATTACCATCCGATGTTGGTCTTATGGTAACAGAGGCGCAAGATATTGACACATATACACTTAAAACAATTTTGCAGAGATGTAAAGATGGATGTAAGCAGGTATATGAAGGTGATTTACTTGAACAGAATGATTTAAATGGAAGAATGTCTGGATTAAATAAGATGATTGATGTATTTAAGGGAAATTCAAGATTTGGATGTATAAAATTGGAAAATAATTATAGAAGTGAATTATGTACATTGGCTGATAAAATGCAATAATTAGTAGTTTTTTTTGTATGGGGAGGGGATAATTTTGGAAGTATCAATTGATGGAGTAAAATATATACCAGATACAGAAAATAGTATCGGGGTCGCTATAACTACACATGATCGTCCTGATACTTTGAAACGTGCTTTAGATGCATGGAAGAAATATTTACCATCTAATGCTATACTTGTAGTAGTTGATGATGCTTCTAAAATTAAAGTTACCAATGCAACATATCGTTTTGATAAACCTGTTGGGGTTGCAATTGCAAAAAATAAGTGTATTGAAATTTTGATGAAATCTGGCGTACAGCATTTATTTTTATTTGATGATGATTGTTGGCCCAAAGTATCTGATTGGTGGAAACCATATGTAAATGGTAAAGAACCTCATTATAGTCATACATTCAATCTTATAGAGATCTATCGTGATAAAAACATAGTTGCTACTAATGCTGTAGGCGGCACAATGTTATATTATAAACGCGATGTAATTGAAGATGTTGGTGGTATGCGTACTTGCTTTGGAACATGGGGATGCGAACATGTAAATTTATCTGACCGTATTTTTAATAGAGGATGGACAACATTTAGGTATCAAGATATTCCTGATGCATATGACGGTAAAATATTCTATGAATGTGATAGATATGAGAAAGGTAAGCATAGATCATCTGCTACGCAGCAACAAATTCAGAATAACCGTACAATAGGAAGAAAGCTTTGGTTGAAAATGTTGGGTGATAATGAATTTGTGCCATATACTAAACCAAATAATATTATTCTAACTGATTTATATACAAAGGTTAAAGATCCGCAACGTAATGTTGTTACTGGTTTAACTGCAAATAATATCTTACCTCTTGTTAAGTCTATTGATACTCAATTGGTAGTTTTTACTGATATTGATAAACCGCCAAAAATCAAGAATGTTGTTTGGGTACAATCTTCGTGTGCTATTAGGCTTGATTTTCAACGCTGGGTTAATGTTTATCATTGGTTAAGTGAACATTATGATATTGATAATGTTTGGCATGTTGATGGAACGGATGTTATTATGACAAATAGTCCATGGAGTTTTATGGATAATAGAAAATTGTATGTTGGTTCTGAACAAGAAACTTTACAATCTGAATGGTTAAAGTGTACATCAAAGGATAAAACGATACAAAAGTTCGTTTCAGAAAATCCAACGAATACTCTTCTAAATGCTGGATTAGCAGGTGGTACTCGGCAAACTATTATTGACTTATCGCGTGAAATTGTGCATATGTGGTATGATGATCAAATTGATAAAATTCAATCTTGGGAAACTGGTTTACTTGGCACTGATATGTCAGCTTTCAATTATGTGTGTTATACAAAGTTTGGCGATATGCTTTCGTATGGGCCTCATGTTAATAATGTATTCAAAAGTGATAAGGCAGAGAAACATGCGTGGTGGAAACATAAGTAAGAAGGCGATATGATGTCCTCTCTTAAAGATAAAATATTAAATATGACTCCTTTGCAAGTATCTCAATTACGTACATCATCTGGTGTTACTCTTGAAGAAATTTTACGTAATGAGGCTCAAAGATTAAAGGATTGTATTCAAAAATTTATTGATGAATATTATGGTTCATACAGTCCATCTGTGTATAGCCGTACATTTCGTTTTCAGAGAAGTTTATCGGTTGATGATGTAGTTGAAGTAGATGTAACACAGAACCAAATGCGTATATATTTACTTTTTGACAATAATTTAGCTTATCATCCATCTGCTTTTAGAAATGGGCAGAACGGATATGTTCCGGTATTAATCAATTATGGATGGCAATGGAAGAATGATAAAATTCATAAAGAACATCTTAGTTATTATAATGGTTTCAATTTTGTAGAAAAAGGGATTGCTTTATATGAGCAAAGTAATCCATATCATATTAAAATAAGTGTTATTAATAATATTTAAAATAAGAATGATGTTTTGCATCATTCTTATTTTTTTGAAAGGAGTGGTAAAAGCAAATGGGTGATGATGAATTTGGTATAGAAGCATCGCTTAATATTTCTGAAACTTTAAGAAATGTAGAGCGCGATTTAAAAGAAATTGAATCACAATTGAAACCAATACAAATTTCTGCTCAATTAAATGTTGATTCTGTTCGTAGTCAAATGAATGAAGTTCGTAATCAGATTTCAGAAACATTTAGTAATACGAAAACCGTTAATCTTGACACTTCACAGATTGATAAAGTACAGAATAAACTTGTTAGATTGGCTCAGCAAATAGATGCATTTAAAATTAGCGTTAATACTTTTGGGGATAAAAATGTAGGTACATTACTTGATAATGAAGATCTTGGAACGAAATATCAGAATATATTAGGACAAACTGATAATATTGGTAGCTCTACTGATTTGGTGGATCTTAAAAATCAGTTTAAAGAATTAAGAGCAGAAACTTCTGGTTATATTGATCAACAGAAGATTTTACATAATGAAAATGAAGTTTTGTTTAAACCTCAAATAGAAGATTTAGATATTTTAAAAAATCGTGCTACTGGTACATATGGTAGCTTTTTAAAATATTTTGATCAGAATACAAAAGCTGCAAAATTATATCAGGAACAGATTAGTAATATTAAATTAGAATTTGATAATATTAAAAATGCTACGAATTTAAATAGTGCAAAATCTCAATATACAACAATGCAGTCAGATATTTCAAAGCTTGAAGGCACTGTTCGTGGTTTAAATAACGAAGGTAAGTCCACTGGTGATATATTAAGTAATGATATAAAAAAATTTAGTCAATGGCTTATTGCTGGCACGGTTGTTATGACTGTTCTAAACGGTATCAAACAGATGATTCAGAACGTTCAAGATCTTGATAAGACTATGACGAATGTAAGAATTGCAAGCGGTGCGTCTGAATCTGAAGCAAATAAGATGATGGATACCTATAGCAAGATGGGCCAGCAACTTGGCGCAACCACTATTGAAGTTGGAAATTCTGCGGATGAATTTTTACGGCAAGGCCATTCTGTAAATGACACAAACACTCTTATTAAAGATTCTTTAACTCTTTCAAAACTTGGTGAAATTGATTCTGCTCAAGCTACAGAATATCTTACGAGTGCCATGAAAGGTTACGGAGTTTCTGTTGATAACACTGTTGGAATTGTTGATAAGCTAACTAAGGTAGATCAGATTAGTGCAACATCTGCTGGTGGGCTCGCAGAAGGTATGTCTAAAACAGCTAATGCAGCGCGGGTAGCTGGTATTTCGATGGACAAACTTATTGGTTATTTGGCTACTATTGGTGAAGTTACACAAAAGCCTATGGCTGAAATAGGCACAAGTCTTCAGGCCATTTTTAGCCGTATGGGGAATGTAAAATCCGGTAAATTTGTTAAAGATTCTGCTGATGATGTTAATGATGTAGAATCTGTGTTGAAAAAAGTTGGAATTTCGCTTCGTGATAGTCAAGGACAGTTCAGGAATTTTGGGACTGTTATTGATGAAGTGGCAAATAAATGGAAGTCATTTGATAGTGTATCAAGAAATGCGGCATCAACTGCTATAGCGGGTGTTCGGCAACGTGAGAATTTTATTACTCTCATGGAAAATTATAGCAAAGCAATAGAATATTCTAATGCTGCTATGAATAGTTCTGGAACATCTGCACAAAAGATGTCTGTTTATCAGGATTCGCTTGAGGCGCATATTAAGTCAGCGCAAGCTGCTTTTGAAAAATTATCTAAGACGTTTATTAATAGTAATATGTTTAGTGGTCTTGTAGATACAGGGTCTAAATTATTAAATGTGTTGGATTCTGTTATTAACAAGATTGGTGCAATTCCTGCTATTATGGGTACGGTATCTGGTGGATTAACATTAGCAGGAAAAAACGCAGGTAAAATATATGCCCCCTTCTTGAGAGTTGCATAAACAATTGAGAGGGTGTTTCTATATGAAATGCGCACATCCAAATTGCTGGGAAGAGTGGATCATCTTTCAACCGAGACGTAATTGGAAACAATATGCGGTATGGTGAAGAAATTCAGAAATAAGTGAAAGATGGGTACATGGTGCAATAAAAGCGTTGTATTTCTACGGAGTGAATATAACGTCCTAAATACTATTAACAACATTCGGTCAGCAACCAAGTTCCCAAATTGCGATAGTTAGGGCTATTGTGGGAAAAGGCTCAGAGACTTGAAGGATGTGGGAGTCGAAAGGCTTCTAAAGTAAAGTCCAGTTTACCTGTAAAATAATTTATAGGTTGTGTAGTTGAAGTGCTACACAGTTGCTTAGAAATACGAATAACTGAATTGATAAGAAATTGACTATCCTATTTGGATAATCCATGTTTCTGATTCTATTTTTCATTTTGTTGACATTTAAAATTTATATCCGCAATTTTTGCATTTGAATGTTTTACTGATATGCCCTAGTGAAAAAACTCCAAATGCGATTCCAGCTCCTACTTTGCTGGCAGCGGATATTTTTTCTACGTTTGTTGAACCGCAAGCTGGACATTTGAGAGTATGTTCTTGATTATTAGGCTCAAAGAATTTTCTGCATTCGTTTAAACTTGAATGGTATATTGGTTGATTATTATGAGATGGATATGAATCAACTTTTATTGGATTTGGGTTTTCACCGTTTATTAAAGTTTCACCGCAATAAACACAAGTATTAAAAGAGTCTGAGAAATCATGATGGCATTTTGGACAATACTTCATGTTAATCACCTCACTATATAAATATACTGTTTTAACGGCATACAAGCGATTCTAAGCCGTTTTAATTATTGTTGATTAGTTAGTTGTTGCGTTAATATGTCGGTGCGTGGGTTTACGGTTTTTGAGAATTTAATCAGATTTTCAATAAGTGCGGTTGCTTCGGATATGTCAAACTGCACATTGTTGTTCATACAGAGTTCTTTGATTTCAGTCAATGCAATTTTTGCTTTCGTTTCGCTTGCGAGCTGACCGCCGTCTTTCGCCTTTAATTTTTCGGCAAACTCAACGGCGGACTGTGCAAACTCGGCAAGCATTCTCAATTTTTTCTCATTTGTTGCGTTTTTAAATTGTTTCAAGGCGGTAATCGTGAGCGGTATAGCTGTAGCCAAAACGCCCAATACGCCTGTAATAATTGTAATAACTGTTTGGAATGTATCCATATTTATATCTCCCTTAATTTTTATATTAGTTAACAGCGTTAAGAATTTATCTTTAGCTTAAGCTCATCTATTTGTTTCTGTTGTGCCTGTATCGCTCCAACCAAGAACGGTATTAATTTTTCATAAGCGACTGTTTTTTGGCTTTCTGCGTCAGTGGGCTTTTCTGCCATATCGTAAAAATTATCATATACAATATCGGCATAATTATCTGTACCAAAAACGCCCTGTATAAGTTGTTCAATCTGTTGTGCCGAAAACCCGACACGCTTTCTTGCTCCTTTCTTATCGCCGTTAGCGTGAGCAACCTTATCATAATCGCCTAAACCATATTTGCGTTTCTTTTCAGAATTTTTTTCTAACTCATACTCAGTTCTTGCGTTTCGGACATACTGAATCGGATTAAGCTGTTTAATAAAGTCTAATGATTTCTCATTCGGTATATTGTTAATATCGGTTTTATCTCGTTCATCAGATGTTACAGATAAGGCAACGGCACATTTTAGAGCGGACAGTGGGTTGTTGCCTAAACGAATAGTATCTTCTTCAGAAGAAGAAACACTTGCGAAGCTCCCCAAAGCGGTCGACCTGACGCCCGCCACACTTGCGTAGTTCCCCAAAGCGGTCGAAGATATGCCCTCCGCCCTTGTTGCGTTTCCCAAAGCGGTTGAAAAGCTGCCCTCCGCACTTGCCGTTTGTCCTAGTGCAACAGATTTAATTTTTAACGCTCCTGCTCCTGCTCCGATTGCTACTGCTCCAGTGTCAGTTGTTTCAGCACCCCCCGAAACAGCCAAAGTACCAATCGAAACACACGAGGGCTTTTGTGCGGTTGCTTCATCTCCAATAGCTATTGATGATTCTGCATCTGCTGAAACTACTGGAGCGTTACCCATTGCAAGTGAGTTTGTAACCGCAGTCTGATTCTTTACATAGTTCTGTGCACGCATATACTGCTTATTAACGGCATCTGTATCGCTTATAGGGTCATTCGTTCGTAAGCATCCGCTCGAATCATACAGCGGAATGGCATTTGCTGTAGGAGTGTTTACGACATTATACATTGCTTGCGTGCCACCAATTTTCTTAATATATGCTTGGTCGCTTGCAGTCGTGCCTGTAACTTTATCTAATTTATCAGTTTCTAATCCATCAATCTGTGTTTTATTCTCCGCAATCTGTTTTTCCTGTTCGGCTAGAATTTCAGTGTTCGTTTCAACTTGCTTAACAACATCTAATGGGTATTTTATCGTGAATAATGCCATACCGTGACCGTTAGCACCTGCAACGGTTTTTTCCATACCGTAATTCCAAGCGGAGTATTTGTTATCCCAAGTTATTGGCGTGTAGATTGCTTCAGATAATTTATTTCCGTTAATATCAAGGCGCTGTATGTACTGCGTGGGAGTTATTTCGTCCGCTGTGCCGTCTGCCAAACTGCGTAAGGTGTATTGCGGTATATCGACATAATCGGTTTTGTAGGGTAGATACTCTGTTAAGGCGTTGTTTGCGTGTTTAAGCATAATATTTGAAATGTGGTAAGATGCTGTGCTGGGGGCGGTAAATGAATAATATCTGATAAACAAATTACAGCCTATCATTTCTTCTGTTATGGCAATAGTTATACTCTGTTTTGCTTTTCCTGCCGATTGATTAAATAACTCGTCTTTTATGTAATTAAAAGTTTCAGTGCCATAGCCAACTGTAATGTACTGCGGTGTTGCTCCGCTTATTTTTTCAGTATCAAAAGTAATAGTAACCGTTCCGGCAATAGGTATATTATCTATCAATATTCGATTATTAGATATTGCGTTATTAACGTTTTCTGTAAAATCATCAACATCAGCCCAGTTATCCCCAACGCTTGTCAGTTTTGTTATGTTAGTGTGCCGTATGCCCTCAAAATAATCTAAATTAGGCAGTAGTTGGTCTAGCTGTTCTTTTGTCATATTCCGTATTTTTTCGCTACTTTCGGTTAAGTCGATACATCGGACATCTCGGACTTCGAAAGTATCTCCGATTACATACTGGGTGGATGTGTTGTGATATATGGTAAAAGAGGCATTTGTTGTGGCAGTTAAAATACAACTAATATTATTAAAGACGTTAGCAACAGGGTCACCAAAATTTTTGGTTGTACCGCCTATGCCTAGCTGAATATTATTAGCATACTTTGGTTTGACCGATATTGTAATATAGTACTTATGTCCTTCAATAGCTCCAACGCCTTGAGCAATCCCACAAAAATTACCTAGCTGAGTTATAGTATTCGTTGCTATATTATTAACAACGGCGATAGTGACATATTGAGTTTTCCACTCATTTGTATTAACAAAATTACCGTTCTTCTGCACAGCTTTTATCGTCACGCCCTTAATGCTTTTTATCTCTGCTGTCTTTACGTTCGGTTGTGAATCGATTATTTCAACATCGTTCG
>ENA-UOOK01001626-UOOK01001626.1-fermentation-metagenome-genome-assembly--contig:-NODE-1626-length-29324-cov-5.404865_pt1 | contig 29324 bp, 21 predicted proteins | sample MGYA00245777_ERZ724023 | MGnify/ENA primary metagenome ERZ724023 (study PRJEB28704, sample SAMN03018312) | fermentation metagenome | biome: anthropogenic terrestrial biome; feature: soil; material... | reverse complement strand
AAGAGTCTAGGAAATAACAACCCCGCCCCTAATAAGGGACGGGTATCTTTGCCCGCGGTTCCACCCTTGTTGGTCTCGGACCCGGCTTCTTGACAAATAACGGTGTCGACCGTTTGGCTTTTAATTCACCATCAGCTCCGAGGCGGTATTCGCTGGTAATCCAGGAAGGGCTTACAGCCAATGGCCCCTCTCTCTTCCGCTGTTTCTTGCCAGTTACTCACTCTTCATCGCCAATTTAGATTATAAATTATTAAACATTATATCCCACTTACCAGCAGGGGTCAAGAACTAAATCAACGTTGGATCGTTGTTCCATGATAAAAAAACCTTAATTGAAAAAGTAACTGCAACTGGTTCAGTGTTATAGGGTCGCAGTTAATCTTACAAAAGTTTAATGGCAGTTAGTCATACAAAGAAACGAATCTTCAAAAAAGTAAGTTAATATATTATTCCACCTGTTTTTTTGATATAATTATATAATATATTCGTAAATATTCGTAAGTTTGATGATTGGAGGATATAAAATGCGAGTTGCAGTAATCGATGGGCAAGGTGGAGGCATAGGTAAAGCCATTGTGGAAAAACTTAGAAAAACCTTTGAAGATCACATCGAGCTTATTGCCTTAGGAACTAATTCTTTAGCAACTTCATTAATGCTGAAAGCAGGCGCCGATCAGGGAGCAACCGGTGAAAACGCTATTGTTTATAATGTTTCTAAGGTCGATGTCATCTTGGGACCGATCGGCATCATCTATGCCAATTCGCTACTAGGCGAATTAACGCCACTTATGGCCCAAGCAATCGCCGAAAGTCCGGCCTTAAAAATACTAATTCCCTTAAACAAATGCAAAATTGTTGTAGCCGGTGTTGAATACAACAAGCCGCTTCCCTCTTATATTGATGATGCCATTGAATTAGTTAAAGTTTATCACAACGATGAAGAGGCGCCGAGCAAATAAAGTACTCCGTGGATCACTTCTCTATTAAGGTGTCCCTTGAACCGTCCCTAACCGTAAGATAACTGAAAGCTCCCGATACTGGTCCCTGTTGGATAATCCGTCCTTGGCGCATTACATAGATAGTGTCGGCAATCTTCCTCGCCAGCATCAGGTCATGAGTAATGAATAACATGGCAAAACCTTTCGTATTCTGCAGCCCCTTTAACATCCTAATCATATTCGCTTGGGTTGACGGGTCCAACATTGAACTGATCTCATCAGCGACTAATAGCTGGGGTTCAAGGACAAGGCTGCGGGCCAAGGCCACCCTTTGCCTTTGTCCTCCGCTTAAGGTATAACATCTGCGCATTAAAAAATCCTCATCTTCCCCAGGTAACTGCAGTTCCTTTAACATCTGCTTCACCAGAGCCTTACGTTCTACAAGTGTGCCCAGTTTCAAAATTTCTAACGGTTCTCGCACCGCCTGCTCCACCGTAAAATGTTCATTGAGCGCCGAAAACGGATCTTGAAAAACAATTTGCAGCCCATTTTTACAGGCGCTAGCGTTATGACCACTAACGCGCTCCCCTTCAAAAAAGACCTCTCCCGCATCCGGCGCTAAAACACCGCTGATAATTTCGGCTAAGGTCGTTTTCCCCGACCCTGATTCGCCGATTAAGGCTACCACTTCACCGGCGCGAATCGCGATCTCACAATCGACACAAGCCATAATAGTTTTTCCTTTAAACCGATAACTTTTACTGATACCTTTTCCCTGTAAGAGAGTAACAATTCCTCCACGGTGACAAGCGACTTTTCTTTCCATAAAGACATCTTCCAATCGCGGAGGAATGTTTTTACAGCTCTCCAAACGTTGACTGCAACGCGGAAAAAAATTACACCCGTCTGTCGTCGCCTCCTCTCTTGCTCCCGGTATTCCCCACAGATCACGATACGGGTTTAACGCCGGCGAAGAGTTAATTAAGCCACGGGTATAGGTGTGTTGCGGGGCCTTCAAAACATCTTTGGTTTTCCCCTCTTCGACGATCTTACCCTTATACATCACCATGATCCTGGAGGTTAAATTGGCAATGACCGGCAATTCGTGGGAAATCACCACTAAGGCAAATTTCCTTTCCCGATGTAAACCGGCTAACAACTGAATCATTTCGTTTTTCGCCCCGGCATCAAGAGCCGTGGTCGGCTCATCAATGATTAACACATCCGGATCACAAGATAGGGCCATCGCTGTTAATACTCGCTGCCGCATACCCCCAGAAAGCTGATGCGGATAGCAAAGCCCCCGGGCGGGATCAAAACCGACCTTAATTAAAAGTTCCTTCACCTTTTCTTTACTTTCTACCCTGGTCAGCGTTGTATGGCGTCGTAGACACTCCTCAATCTGCTCCCCCACAGTCAATACCGGATTTAAAGTTTCAAGACTGTTTTGAAAGACCATCGCTATTTTACGCCAGTAAAAACTGCTACGTTCTTTAACCGACAGACTCCCCAGCTCTGTTCCTTGATAATAAACCGCCCCTTCGATCGTCGCCGTCTTGGTCAGCAGTCCCATTATCGCTAGACCGATCGAGGTTTTACCGCTTCCCGACTCGCCGATCAAACCAAGACTACTACCCCGCTTCAAGGCAAAATTAACCTGATGAACAGCAGGTTCTTTGCCGCCATGATAAATCACGGTTAGATTCTTCACTCGTAATATGGTCTCTTCCATCTTTAACCTCTTTATATTTTGGTATTAATGATCTTCTCTATATCGCGACTCAATACCGCAATTGCGGCAATCAAAACAGTAAGCGCAACCAAAGGACTGAGTACCCACCATCGCCAGTAAGGAGTGAAATAGATTCCCGAGAAATTAATGGCATGGTTAAGGATGATACCCCAACTTTTAGCGGTAGGGTCGCCTAACCCCAAAAAAGATAAGCTCGCTTCAGCCACAATGGTTTTCCCTACTAACTTGATGTTACTAACCATCAGTAAAGGCAATAATTCTGGTAAAAAATGGTAGCGGGTCAGATGCCAAAAACCCGCGCCGTAACTATAGGCTGCTGTGACGCGCTGCTCTTGTTTTAAGGAGATGAGACGCGAACGGACTATACGCGCCGGGGCGGCCCATGACAATAAAGACAACACAATAATAATATTGCTAATACTCGGACCAAAAAACGCCCCTAAAACAATCATCAACAGCAAATCCGGGAGGACTAGCATCAGATCGATTGTTCTCATCACCAAGCGGTCAATACAGCCGCCATAATACCCGGCCAGCATTCCGATAAGACCGCCGCCAATCCCCGCTAACACAGCCACGCCAAACCCAACCAGAATACTGATCCGCGCCCCCTGGCAAATCTGCGCCCAAAGATCAATTCCCAAATCATCCGTGCCCAACCAGTGAACGCGAGAAGGACCCTCTAACGCTGGTCCGGAAGGCAGCTGTGGTGAATGAAAAGCGAAAAGATCAGCGCCCAGACCAAACAAGATTACCACTAACAGGATCACCAGCGCTAAACGGCTGGTAAACTTCAACTTTCCCACTACCTGTCTTCGTTTATCCATCTAATTCACCCGCGGATCCAATTGTTTGTAGACTACTTCCGCCAGCAGATTCATGATAAGTACGGTCACGGTCATAAAGAGAAAAACGCCTTGAATTAAGGGATAATCGCGAACTATAACCGCCTCCCTAAGCAACCGTCCCACTCCCGGATAATTAAAGACATTTTCCACCAAAATCGCGCCATTAAAAACTGTGCTCAGACTTAAAAAGGCTCTGGTCACCACTGGCGCTAAAGCGTTTTTAAGTGCATGGCGGAAAAGAAGACGCCGTTTACGTAAACCTTTAGCTTGCGCCGTGCGCATGAAATCCTTGGTCAATACGTTAATTATGGTATTCCGCGCCAAGAGATAAAAGTCTGCTAACCTTGTTACCGATAATGTCATAATTGGAAGAAAAGCATGCGCTGCTAAATCGTTAAAACGCGCAAACCCCGTCTTAAAATTGGCAAAGGGAGTAATCCCCCCGGCCAACGGAAACCAGCGCAAACGCGCCGCCACAAAGAAAAGCAGAAAAACACCTACTAAAAAAGTGGGAATCTCTGAACAGACAATCATGATTAAATACAATCCTTGGTCCATGCTCTCATTTCGTCGCCAAGCGGACAGGCTCCCCAACAAGGTTCCCCCGAGTCCGCCAAGAACAAGGGCGATTATGGAGATTGTTAAGGTCCACGGAATCCGGTTTAAAATAATCCGGCCAACAGTTTCATTAAAATAAATACTATAACCCAAGTCCCCTCGTCCCAGACGCGCCAGATAAGTTACATATTGCCGCAGCAGGGGTTGATCCAACCCGTAATAGGCTTTATAGCGGTCAATCTGTTCCTTTGTATAAATAATAGTAATACTTCCTTCCTCCGTTGACAAAAAAGTAAAAGGATCTCCCGGCATAAGCCGGGGGAGGAAGAAATTCATACTGACAATCACCAAAAAGGTAAGCGCATATTCAATAATTTTCCTGCTGAGCCCTTGTGACATGTTTACTTGAACTCAAGATAGGATAATTTGTTATGAGTAACTTCATGATGGTCAAACATATAACGCCACCCATCATATTTTTCGGGACGATACACAATATAACCAGTGGTGTTATAGAGTGGAAGCTGTGGAATTTCTTCCGCAATCACCGCCTGCAACTCCATAACCAGTTCCTTCCTGCGCTCCGGATTCATCTCCCGTAACTGCCGCTGGCAGAGTTCATTAATACGCGCATTAGTATAACCGGGGATGCCATCCGCAGACGGGCTGCAACCAACCCCTTCTTCCCGCGCATATAAACTACGCAAAAGATCGGCGTCATTACCCCAACCGCCGTGGCCATAAAGCACCATTTCATACTCTTTGTTTTTTACCGCCGCATCCCTCGTCTTCATATCCACGCTCTTAACCTGCACTTTAAGACCTACTGTGCCCAAGCTGATCTTGAGCAGCTCCGCGATTCTGAGCTCCGCATTGTTGTTCCCCGTTAACAAGGTAAAAGCATATTCTTTCCCCTCTAATAATTCCTTGGCCCGCTCTGGATAATACCCGTATTGTTTTGCCTCGTGATTAAACCAAATATGATCCACGGGCAGATAACCCGCGCTTGCCGGTCTCGCTGCTCCGCGAGCCACCTTTTCCACCAATTCGTCCTGGTCTACAGCATAGGCAATAGCCTGCCGGAGACTCTCCTCTTTAAACTCAGGGCGTTTCTCCATATTAAAAATCAGACGGTAACCCCAAAAGGCCGGGTTCCTTTTGAGCGCAAACTCTTTTTTATCTTCATATTTAGCTAACAAATCCGGGCTCACAGAAGTTAAATCGATTTCTCCTTGATCAAAGGCTAAAATACCATCACTGACCGGCACAAACTGAATAACATCCACCCTTGGCTGCGGTCCCCAGTAGTCAGAAAAAGCTTCGAATCTGTACGCGCCCTGTTCCCGATCGTACGCCTTAAGCACATACGGGCCGCAGCCAATCACCGCCTCAGGAGTATTAAACTTCTTCGGATCATCGACTTTCGCCCAAATATGTTCAGGAATAATACGCATCGCCCCCAGACGTTCTAAAACAGTGGCATTCGCCGTCTCCACCACTATTTTAACAGTATGTTCGTCAACAACTTCGATCGCGGCCACCAGATTTCCCTTTCCTTCTTGCAGTTTATCAAAGACTGGCGGATGAACGGCAAAATAGCTAAAAGAAAACTTGACATCTTCCGCCGTTAAGTTCTGTCCGTCATGCCACTTAACATCTTCTCGCAGCGTAAAAATATACTCCTTCCCGTCGGAAGAAACCTCCCATTGCTCCGCCAACCAAGGAATTAGACCCTCCTCTCCCCTTTGCAGGAGACTGTCAAAGAGCAACTGCATTTTAAAGATCCCCGGCCCCCGTTGATAATGGCCGTACGGGGTAGGATAACCCCAATCTCCACCCTCCAAGTTAATCACCAACGGTTGTTGGTCCGCGGAGGCCTTTTCTGACTTCTTATTGAAAATACAACCGGACATATTCACACACATGACAGCAATAATGATAAAGATAAAACAATTCATTAATTTTCTACGCATGACCATTCCTCTTTTCATGAGCTTGTTCCCTTTTTCCTTTGCTACTGCCGCTACCAGCCCCTGGAATAATCGTTAAAACAATCCAGACAAACTGTTTTCCCTTCTTTCAACCTCATTTTATGTTCAGCAGCGCCTTCACCGCAATGTTCACAAATAACGGTCGTAAATAAGCGAGCCTTCGGTGGCAGTTCAAAAACAGGCTCCTTGAAAACAAACAATTCCTCTAACGGCGCCTGTAAAATATAGTCTTGCCGTTCCTTGCGGTCCATCTCTTTAGACAAGGGCTTCAGAACTATTCTAATTTTTTCTCCGCTACTCCGCTGAAAAAAAGTAAACGCCATCTTCCCAGTGTCCCGATAAAGCAGATTCCCTTTACCAAAAGTACAACCAGTAATCACCTGCACCGCATCGACCCCGCAGGCATCATTCTCGGTCACACAGACGATCTGCTCATCAGGCGAAAACTTCATCCCCAATTTTAAGGCGCCGGCCTCAGCTGCTCTAAAGCCAATCGCCAATCCCGGGCAGTGATGACCGTGAAACCGCACACATTTTTCCCATAATTCTTGTTCCAATCTGACACCCCCTTCGTCCTAAAAATAAAACCCACGAAAGGCTCTGCATCAATCGACAATGCTACCCTTCGTGGGTTAATCTCGCTATAAAAAGCAAAATATGAAAAGGTCTTCGTGACCTCATTTTAATCATTATATCAAGCACAGCAAAGAGTTGTCAAGGCTATCAAGAACTATGCTTTTGGCGTTGTATCCTTTTTAAAAGGACCCAATACAATATATGGTGTTTGACTGGTATTAGGCTATCAATATATTGTATCGGGATAATTAAATCAAAAGACAACGCAAAAGCCCGATAATCGCGGAATGTTTTAATCAACTACTTTACTTACAAGTGAGGAAATTACCTAATTACCTTAGGCATCGATTTAGCCAACCTTTAAACCTAGATCTTAGCAATCATTTCTGGGTACACCAAAAAAGGGTTATCTAACTGATAAACCCTTTTTCAAAGAAAATATTCGTTTCATACCTTGCTCTCGCAACTCGTTGCTGGTCGCTCGTCACTCGTTGTTCAGATAGCCTTTACGACTATCAAGTAAATGTAGGCGCCTAAAATCCGGCAAATCATCGTGTCGCTCAATTTTTACCCTTTCTGTGCCTTTTGAATCTTAGCCCAGGTATCCCGGAGTGAGACCGTACGATTGAAAATTAGCTTTTCCTTGGTGGAATCCGGATCCACACAGAAATAACCCTGCCTTTCAAACTGATATTTGCTTTCAAGTGCAGCTCCTTTAAGACTGGGTTCTACCAAGCAAGAAGTTAAAACCTCCAAAGAATCTGGGTTAAGACATGTCTGGAAATCCTCTACCGCCCCTGGATCTTCCTCAGTAAAGAGATGGTCGTATAACCTAATTTCTGCCGGCAGAGCATGAGAAGCTGAAACCCAATGCAATGTCGCTTTCACTTGTCTCCCGTCCGGCGCTGCTCCTCCTCGCGTCTCCGGATCATAGGTACAGCGGAGTTCCACAATTTTCCCAGACTGATCTTTAACCACCTCAGTGCATTTAATAAAGTAGCCATACCTTAATCGCACTTCACGGCCAGGCGCCAGTCGATAGAACTTCTTGGGGGGGGCCTCGCAAAAATCCTCCTCTTCTATATAGAGCACCTTAGAAAAAGGAACCTTTCGTTTTCCCATGGACGGGTCTTCAGGGTTATTAATCGCCTCTAGTTCTTCTACCTGATCTTCCGGGTAATTTTCTAAGACTACTTTTAAAGGACGCAAGACCGCCATAACACGGGGCGCCCTTTTATTTAGATCCTCACGCAAACAATGTTCAAGCAGGGCAATATCAACTGTGCTATTACTTTTAGCCACTCCGATCCGTTCACAAAAATCTCGGATTGCTTCAGGGGTATAACCCCGTCGCCTTAAGCCAGCGATCGTCGGCATCCGGGGATCATCCCAACCTTTGACAAAACCTCTTTCCACCAATTGCAAGAGTTTTCTCTTACTCATCATCGTATAAGTTAGGTTTAAGCGGGCAAACTCAATCTGTTGTGGACGACGGGGAACAGGAAGTTGTTCTAGACACCAATCATAAAGCGGACGATGATCCTCAAATTCTAAAGTGCAAATCGAATGGGTAATCATTTCAAGCGCATCAGATAGAGGATGAGCATAATCATACATCGGGTAGATACACCACTTGTCACCTGTGCGATGGTGAGTAGCGCGGAGAATACGGTAAATAACCGGGTCCCGCATATTAAGATTAGGAGAAGACATATCAATCTTAGCGCGGAGGACACGAGCTCCATCCGGGAACTCACCGGCCCGCATCCGCCTAAAAAGATCAAGGTTCTCTTCAACACTACGCTCCCGATAAGGGCTGTTCTTCCCGACTTGGGTCAAAGTCCCCCGATACTCACGGATCTCCTCGGGGCAAAGGTCACAAACGTAAGCCTTCCCCTCTTTTATTAAAGTTTCGGCATACTCATAGAGTTGCTCAAAATAATCAGAAGCATAGTAGAGATGCTCCCCCCAGTCAAACCCGAGCCATTTTACATCTCTTTGAATAGATTCCGTATATTCCACATCTTCTTTACTAGGATTAGTATCATCAAAACGCAAATGACAACGACCGTTATTCTCGGCTGCAAGAGTGAAATTAAGGCAAATGGATTTGGCATGTCCAATATGGAGATAACCATTAGGCTCCGGTGGAAATCTAGTAATCACCTGCCCATCGTTTTTATTATTTTTTAAGTCTTCAGCAATAATATTCCGGATAAAGTTTGGCGCTGGAGTGTAATCGGTTATACTCATTGTGGCTCCCTTCTTCCGTGCTAGATATTTCCTTCTCAATTCGAGTCATGCTCTGCTTTTTCCTGCTTTGCAACCTAATGTTATTTTTTTAAAGATTATTGATCTTTATAGCATAATATGCGCTATCTGGCAGATCTTTATTATATTTTAACTTTAAAAACCGTCCAAAGAGGCTGCCCTCTTAAAGGACAGCCTCGGAAAGTCAAATGCCAGGTTTTCAGAAGGATGCTTATACTCAACAGCTTATTTAAAAGCCAAGTAACTCAAGGTGTTTCCCAATATGTTTCTCTAGAAATTGGTTATATAGTTCTTCATTCCGCTGCAGGCACTCATAGATTCGGTCTCTGAACAAATACTTTCCGTTTTGATCCTTAGCTAATAAAATCAAACCGTAGGTGATATGAATTATTTGCCTGGAATCATCTTCCTCCATTAACTTTGGAAGTTCTTGATCGCTTAAATCTTGAAGAGCGGGAACCCGCTGAGGATCGCCGGAAATATGGTAGTACTTCCTAGCTTCTTCTAAATGCCGAAGCGCAAACTCATGCATTTCCCGGTATAAACCAGGCTCGGCGGCGATAATTACTTTGATTGCTTCTAACCAGTTAGTGCCCGCAGTTTTGACATGAACATGACCCTTACTCTCCCGACCAATCACGGGAAAGACGGCAAATTTATCACTTCCCGAATGGATACTCAGTTTATACCCAAAATGCTCAGCAATTTTGGTATGCTCAACATATTCTGCTTCAAACTGTTTTAAATCTCCAATATAGTTGATCCCTTTCTGAAATTCACCGCAAAACCGTGGCGCCATACTATTAATCTTTACCCCAGCTTCAATCAGTTGTTCAGCCACAAAGAAATGGGAGAGCGGATCAGTAGGAGTCGCCGTTTCATCGATCGAGACCTCAAAATCGACCTTGCCTTGCAGCGGTTTGATAAATTGATTAAAAACCATAATCGCAAAGTTGATTGCTTGCTGATAAATGGCGGCATTGCGTTTGAGAGCCTCAGGAGTAAACGTTAAACGTAAACCAGTCTTTAAATTAAAAGTTTTACCGATAAATTGCTTTTCTAATTTAACCCGTTCTTCCTCCGCTAAAGACCTGTAAGTCTCTTCGAGCTCCGCGTTCTGTTCAGAACTAAAATTCTTTATATGTTCGGAACAATCAAGGGTGATCATGGTATAGCCATAATCTAAAGCCATCTTAATATCATCTAAGGCTTTCAAGTGATCCCCGTCTGCACCAAATCCTAGTCGGTAGTCTTCTTGAAAAACCGCCCACACTGCATCGGCTAATACCTGACCATAATCTCTTCCGGTAAGATTTAGTTCCCGAATTGACTGTTGGGCTAATACTGGGCGGACAGCAGGGTGTTTCTTGAATAGTTTCAAATGTCCACTTGAAGCTAATCCCAATCGATCGCCAAGTCCAAAAGTGGTTTTATGCTGCGCTAAAGAAATCGGATTAGTAAAGTCAAAATATCTCCGTATTACTTGGCTGTTTTCTACTGTTAACGCACACACTTTAATCTTTAAACCGTTTTGGTTTTTCTCTTCCCCTACTAACTCTCGAAAGATCTTTCCCCTATCACCAACGGCCACCAGGTTTTTCTGTGCTCCACTCCTGACCATAAATAAAAGCGTTCCCTCGGCTTCATGAAGAGAATCTGCATAAATCCCCCATTCGGGATGAGCCTGGACCTGCTGTTTTAAAACTGAAAGATCCTTACCCTGTACTATTTGACTATAAAACAAGGTTAAATCACTCATCTGTTACTCGCCTCCTAATTTATAATCTTATTCCCTTATTATTATCTTAAGGAATTGCCTACCCCTCATCTCTTAAGTCAGGAGAAAGGTTACTCATATAAACTAGCTCCGTGGTTAAAATTTTTCTTTTAACGCCCACAGTCCTAATGCCGGATTACTGATAAAAAACAGTTCTTCCCCATTCTCCAAGGTATTTAAACCATCTTTCAAATGAGCAGGATTATATCTTTCCATCGCTTCTTCCAGAGGGAGATAGGAAAAATTAACCTGTTCAATCTCTTCTTTACTTAGATGACCCGGCGCATAAGTAATCTTGAATCTGCCTTCCGATGAGCCATGAATGAGATGGGCGGCGGCAGATAAATTATTTTTCAGATCTTCTTCCTTGTCCACCAATTCCAAAACACGTTTGCTGCCCACATATCCATATTTACGGATTAAGGCATCGATCACCATGTCTTCTCCAAATTGTTTCAAGCCAGGCGCCAGAATAATTAACTCCCCATCATCGGCAATCGCCATCCGTGTCCTGTAAATCGCTTTATTCCCAAGCCAAGTACTTTTAAACTCCCCGGGATCAAGATAGACTACCACTTTTGATAATGGTCGCTCTAATAAATCCAGATTTTGTTTCTGACTTTCGAGCACCGCCTCTTCAAAGAGGCGCCGGTTTCTACCGATAAATAAGCCGTTAATTGTTGTTTCTGGTCCTTTCGTGGTCGTTACAGTTAAGATATACTGTAAAGGAACCTCGGTGAGAAAATGCTCCTCTGCATAATCAAAGACCTTACGCACCGGAGTATGATCCCGACCCATCATTTTTTCCATGCCATAAGCAGCGCCTAAAAAATGGGATTTATTAATAATATCTTCGCCACCGCACCCCACAAATATGTTCTTGCTAAAATTGGCCATCCCTACCACCTCATGCGGCACCACCTGTCCGATCGAGACGATTAGATCATAGCTTTTATCTAATAACCTTTTATTGATCTCGACGCCAATCGGATAAGAAACCAGACCACCGGAAATTTCGGAAACAAAATCTCCCGGCACTTCACCAATGTTGACCACATCATTCCGCCAGTCATGCGCTAAAAAACAACTTTTAGGAATCTCTGTGCCAAACATGATTTCCAATTCCTCTTTACCCATCGGGACGTGCGTTCCCAAGGCAGGCATAATCTCGACCTGAGTTTGAGGAACCAGCGCCTTATAGAGTAATTGGACAATCAATCCCGCTTTAGAATGAAAACGAGTGAAATCAGGTGGCAGTAATAATACTTTCTTCGGCTGAACAGCTAAACTACTAAGCCAGTTGTCAATCTCCAGCGCCAAGCGTTTACTGTCAATCTTCTCATTTCTCAGCATTACTTCTTTCATCTTTAACCCCTCACTTAAGATTATTTCAATTTTTATCTTTCTACTAGATCCTGTTCCAACCTGTGGACCTACATCGAGTTCTTCGGCAAGTTAATTAGTCTAGCAAGCAAAATATATTCCCTATCTTGATGCGAGCGACGAGAATCAAGCTACGAGCTGCGAGAGCATCGAGTACCGCCCGGACTGAGCAACGCAGCCATGCGCCACCGATCACACCGCCTGCCAACAATCCGGCAAATACAACTCGTCGCTCTATTTTCATCCTTTCGCTTGCCCCAGCTTTGCTGGGGTGGGGGACTACTAAATTGAAGTAAGGGCAGACCAAAAAAGGTCTGCCCTTATTTACAATGAAAATTATACTGTATAGGTAGAAGCGGCAGTGCTTCCTCCTTTACCGGTCCAATTAGTATGGAAAAACTCCCCACGTGGCTTGTCAACTCGCTCATAAGTATGCGCGCCAAAATAGTCACGCTGCGCTTGAAGAAGATTGGCCGGGAGTCTGGCGCAGCGATAGCCATCATAATAACAAAGAGCAGTAGTAAAAGCCGGCGCCGGAAGCCCGTTAGTTAAAGCAGTAGCACATACTTTTCTCCAACCCTCCTGGGAAGACTCAACTTTCTCTTTGAAGAAGGGATCTAAAAGTAGGTTTGCCAGGTCGTGATTCTTATCAAAGGCCTCTTTAATTTTCCCAAGGAAAGTTGAGCGGATGATACAACCACCCCGCCACATCAGAGCGATGCCACCATAATTTAGATTCCAGCCATAGGTTTTAGCCGCCGTTTTCATCAAAGTATACCCTTGAGCATAAGAAACGATCTTCGAAGCGTAAAGCGCCTTTCTGATATCCTCAATAAAGGCTTTTTTGTCCCCCTTAAAGCTGGGCTTCGGACCTGTCAAAATCTGCGCAGCGGCAACCCGTTCCTCTTTTAGCGCAGAGAGGCAGCGAGAGAAGACTGCTTCCCCAATCAAAGTTAGAGGAACACCTTCATCTAGAGCAGCAATTCCTGTCCATTTGCCCGTACCCTTTTGTCCGGCGGTATCCAAAATTTTCTCTACTAACGGGGTCCCATCCTCATCTTTACGGGCGAGAATGTCTCTGGTGATCTCGATTAAATAACTATTGAGTTCGCCCTCATTCCACTCTTTAAAAACTTCATGCATCTCATCAGCTGTCAGGCCCAATAGATCCTTCATTAGATGATAAGCTTCACAAATAAGCTGCATATCACCGTACTCAATACCATTATGGACCATTTTCACAAAGTGCCCGGCTCCATTCTCGCCGACCCAATCACAACAAGGACTGCCATCTTCCACTTTAGCGGCAATCGCCTGTAGAACCGGTTTAACATGAGGCCAAGCCGCCGGAGAACCACCAGGCATTAAGCTTGGTCCAAGCAGGGCGCCCTCTTCACCGCCAGAAACGCCAGTACCGATGTATAATAGGCCTTTCTCCTCCACATATTTCGTACGGCGAATGGTATCCGGAAAATGAGAGTTTCCACCATCAATGATGATATCTCCAGGTTCCAGAAGTGGGAGTAGTAATTCAATAAAATCATCAACTGGTCGACCGGCTTTCACCATCAACATAACTTTGCGGGGTTTTTTTAAGTTAGCAACTAGTTCTTGCAAGGAAAAGGCGCCAATAATATTTTTACCCTTCGCCCGTCCTTCTACAAAGTTCGTTACTTTCTCCACCGTTCGGTTAAAAACCGCCACTGTAAAACCTTTACTTTCCATGTTCATGACAAGGTTTTCACCCATTACCGCTAAACCGATGAGACCTAGATCCGCTTTTGCCATTATCTTCTCCTCCTCATTTATGATTACCAGGGGGAAATTCCGCCCCAGTTTTAAACAAATACAAATACCTATTACAACACTGTTATCTTAGGGAATTGCTTATTACCTCAAGGCTCCATTTAACCACAATCAGGGCGATTGCCTTTGGTCGTTCACGCCGGCCTTTCGTGGTAAATTTTAAAATCAATCAATCAGGCAATTTCTTAATCTATTATGCCGCCTACAATCTGGAAACAAACTTCCTTATTTTGAAGATAAATTCGTACTCTCTCTTACCAATAGCGACGGTGTTAAGACAATCTTTTTCGATACTTGTTTATGCTGAAGAGTATCAACCAGTAGTTCCACCGCTTGTCGAGCCATAGCGGCCGCCATATTATCCACTGAGGTTAAAGTTGGAGTTGCTGTTTGAGCAAGAATTGAATTGTTATACCCAATAAAACCTACATCATCCGGAATTTTACGGCCTAATCCTGTAAACGCTTTCATTGCTCCGATCGCAATCAAATCCTCTCCGCAAATAACTGCCGATACTTTCCTGTTGTCAGCCACTAACTGCTCACTACCTTTTATTCCACCTTCCAAATCGCGTGAAACTTCAATTATATTAGTTTCATTAAGACCGTTTTCCTTCATCCCTAAGACAAAACCTTCCAGTTTAGCCAGTCCACTGGCGCTCTTGGTATCTGTAAAGTAATAAATATCTTTCCGTCCTTGATTAACTAGATAATTAACGGCCTCTTTTACTCCGTAGGCATCATCACAAAGCACCGAATAGATATTATCCCCTTCTAAAAAGCTGTTAACTAAAATCACAGGCACGTTTTTGCTAGCTTCTAAGATATGTTTATTTCCAGAACGTTCTTTAAAAACCGACCCCACTAAAATAAGCCCATCTACTTGTTTTTCCAACATCACAAGGAGGTATTTCTTTTTTTCCCCTAATTCACCGCCGGTATTCGATAAGATCACATTATAACCAAGATCAGTAAATTGTCGTTCGATCGTATAAATAATATTCGAAAAATAAAGATCTCTAATATCTACCGTCAATACGCCAATGGTTTTCATGGAGTTGACAACAAGACCCCTAGCAACTGCATTAGCGACGAAATTAGTCTGCTCTAGTATTTTTTGCACTTTCAACCTGGTCTCGATTTTAACCTTCTCTGGTTGATTAATCACCCGAGAAACAGTGGCAATCGAGACTCCAGCCAAATCCGCGATATCCTGCATCTTCATGTTTTCACCTCATGGACAGTTCGCCAGGGTTAAGCGGTTAGTCAGTCTGTAAACGCTTACATTAATAGTATAATCCTTTTTCTCTTTTTAATCAAGAGATAAAGCTTAATTTGGTAGTTATTCGTATGATAATGATTTGCTTACAAAAACAAAATTCCATTCACGATCATTTTATATCGGCTTTCTAAAGTTCAATTTCGGTCGAAATACGGCTTCCCAGTCAATATGTCATCCTGACATTTGATTGACTTTACAATTCCATATATTAAAGCCGCATTTCTCCCTCAATCTCACCAAGAAAATCTGATAAAAATTTAATTTTTACTTCATTATGCTTTTTGCGGTCTAATCCTAATCATGTCACCTTAAGATTTTTCTACGTCACTGGTATGAAACTGACAAATTAATGGAAAAGCAGAAAATACCCAGCTTTTGGAGAATCTCTTTATAATCGAGCATAGAGTCTAAATTTGTAGCAAGGAGAACATTAGACATGACCGGAAAACCGCTGCTTTTTTCGGAAAAACTATGTTATGGGCTTACCGATTTAAGTTTTAGTATCGCTTAAACGATTCAATCTTTCTTTTTGCTTATCTTTCTAACCGATGTCCTAGTGGGCATATCAATATATTAATCTGAATTCGTGACATCTATAGACACCAAGGGAAACCGTGAAAGCTTGCGATAGCGTTTCCCCTGGTATAGATTGATTAGTTACGAAATCAGATATGTGGTTAAATCGTAAATAATTGAATTATGCAATTCCTTAATAACCCTATAACCAAAAATGGGCGCCTAAAGTGGCGCCCATTCCTTTTTTATTACGCTGCTTCAGCAAGCTTACCGGCAGCAATCATATCATTTAAAATCTGAATCGTTTCTTCCAAATAAATATCGGAACCGACCTGTTTTAACCATTCCTGGGTCCTCTCTTCCCGACCTGTCTCCTTGGCCCCGGTCGTGTCTAAAGCCCTAAATTTATAGCCTCGTTCCTCCGGTTTTAAGGCATCCAGTTTTTGGGCCTCTAACTGAAACATCCGCTGTTTTTCTAAGAATTCATCAAGTTTCAATGGTTGAGTGCTCTGCTCTTTTTGCTGCCTAACCTGTTCAATATTTTTTTCGACCAAAGTAAAGTTTGGATTAGCCTCGATCCGCTGTAAACTTCGGTTTTTAAGTTCTTCCAACTTCCAGGCTTGCCGCTCCCACTTTTTATATGATAAGGAGCTAATCTTGTCCCAAGGCATTGCATAGTCAAGAGTCTTCTCTCCTATATCCAAGTAAGCATAAGGGTCAGGGAGCACTAGATCAGAGAGAACCCCCTTATATTGCGTGGAATCGCCATTTATCCGGTAGAATTTTTCGACAGTTAGTTTTAAGGAGCCCAAAGGTTTGTACCCTGGTGAGCGAGGGTAAAGGTAATCAAGGAGAAAATCAAGATCTACCATTTCTTGGACCGAACCCTTACCAAAAGAACTGGGGCTACCCACTATCACCGCCCGGCCATAGTCTTGGAGGGCAGCAGCCAAAATCTCTGAAGCGGAAGCACTTAAGGAATTAATCATCACCACTAATGGCCCACTGTATACTACCGATGAATCAGGATCATTAAGCGCTTTAATCCTTCCCTGTTTATTTTTAACCTGCACGATCGGACCAGATTTTATAAAAAGACCCGCCATCTTCACCGCATCATCAAGAGCTCCTCCGCCATTATTTCTAAGGTCAAGAATAACCCCTTCTACTTTCTCTTTCTTTAACTTCTCAAGCTCAATGCGAACATCCTCAGAAGAGGTCCTTCCTTTAGCATTATCAAAATCATGATAAAACGAAGGCAGAGAAATATAACCCATTTTCTTTCCGGTTTTACCCGTATTAATTATTAGTGATTTGGCATAAGTCTCTTCAATGATCACTACATCGCGAATAATAGAAATAACCTCAATCTGTCCTTCCGGCTTTTTAACGGTCAACCTTACTTCAGTGCCTTTTTTACCGCGAATTAACTTCACCGCTTCATCGACCGGCATATTAGTCACATCAACCGGCTCCTCATCCCGTTGAGCCACCTTAAGAATCAAGTCGCCGGCTTTTAATTGCCCCTGTCGCCAAGAAGGCCCGCCTGGCACAATGCTAACCACCTTAATATAGTCACCATCTTCTTGTAAAGTAGCGCCGATCCCTTCAAGCATTCCAGTCATCTCTATATCAAAATCCTCTTTGACCTTCGGTGGAAAATAATTAGTATGAGGATCAAAGCTACTAGTTAAGGCATTGATATATCTACTAAAACGATCTTCTGTTTTTTCCTGGAGCATCCGCTCGAAAGTTCTTTTCAGGTCTTTACTTACTTTCTCCCGCGCCTTACTTTCAAGCTGAGGCTGGAAGGGTTTTTGCATGATCGCAGTAAACTTTTTCCCCAGTTCCGCATCTTGTTCCCCTTGTTCCAGCAGCAGATCCATATAAACCCCCAAGGTTTGATATTTTACAATCTTGCGCCATAAGTCTTTTAGTTCTTGACTATCCTTGGGATAAGCTCGTTTTTCGGCATCCACTTCTAAATATTCATCTTCGACAAAAGTAAAAGGGTTCGTTAAAATTTCCTCAGTATAGGTTTTAACTTCAAGGATCCGCTTTTTCAGAAGATCTCCTGACACATTAAAAAACTCATTCGAGCCATAGCTAATTTCATCATCAAGCTTAAATTTATACTGCTCTAACTCTTCTAAGTCAGTCTCGGTAAAAAAGCGCTTATTGTAATCAAGGTTTTTTAGATATAGAGTAAAGGTTTTCTCCGACAACTGATCACCTTGTTTAAGAGGGGAATAATGCCAAGTGTTTAAGGAACTCATAATCAGCTGAGTCAGAGCCTGCTCCTTACTAATCTCCTGTCCAGCTAAAGTAGTAGTGAGTAACAGTAAAATCAAAACAATTCCTAAAGTTGTTGGTAACAAGCGAACAGCCAGGCGTTTCATCTTTTATCCCCTTATTCTTTAAATTACGGTCTTTTCTTTGTAAAAAGATCGAGCAATTCTAGTTTAGATATAATAATTATGATTAGCCATAAAAAACATAAATCTTTTCGCGCTAACATAAAAATCAAGCTAATTTATACAGCAATTGTATATTCAGATTTGAGATATTAATTTGGAAGCCGGTTTCGACCTCAATCAAATTTTAGAAAGTCAACAAAAATTGATCGATCATTGAACATTGAAAATTAAATATTACTTTTATAAGTAACCATAATTATAATCAAACCTAATAATATCAAAGTAATAAATGAACGTCAACTTAAAAAATAGCGCCATAAAAGGTCGAAAAGGCTAAACATAACCACAAAGATCCTCTCTTGACCAAAAAAGGATGATCAGCTATAATTTTATATGATATTAAATCATTATTTTTACCCCATACAACTGGCGGAAAAGTGGAAAAGACCACTAGGGAGTATGGGGAAGATTCGCCGACCGCCTGGGCACAATATGTCCGGGCGGTTTTTCTTTTTCCGCCCGAAAAGGAGGAGAAACGATGAATCCTTGGCGTCATTTTAAAGGTGACCTCTGGCGAGAAAAGATTGATCTTAGTGATTTCATCCGTCACAATTATCATCCTTTTTATGAAAAACCGGATTTTCTCTCCGGTCCCTCTTCCCGGACGAAGCGACTCTGGGAAAAATGCCAACAACTAATGGAAGAGGAACGAAAAGCTGGGGGTGTGCTGGAAGTCGACACCAGCCGAGTAGCCGGGGTAACCGCTTGGAGTCCCGGTTATATCGACAAGGATAATGAGGTTATTGTTGGTCTGCAGACCGACAAACCCCTAAAACGATTAGTTAATCCCTGGGGCGGCTGGCGGATGGTGGAAGCTGCCTGTAAAGCCCGGAATGTAGAGCCCGACCCAGTAATGGCCAAAATCTTTACCAACTACCGTCGGACCCAAAATGAGGCCATCTTTAGGATTTACACCCCGGCGATGCGCCAAGCTCGCCACCTGGGCATCATTACCGGTTTACCCGATGCTTACGGTCGGGGGAGATTAATCGGAGATTACCGGCGAGTTCCCCTTTATGGCATAGCTTTCCTGATCAAGGAAAAAAAGAAGGATCTTTATGCGTTAGACAATGTGGATGATGCCACGATCCATCTACGCGAAGATATTGCCGATCAAGTACGTGCCCTCGAGCGGTTGGCAGAAATGGCTAAAGCATACGGAGTTGACCTTACCAGACCCGCTGAGAATGCATGGGAAACAGTGCAATGGCTGTACCTGGCTTATTTGGGAGCGGTTAAGGAACAGAACGGCGCCGCCATGTCTCTCGGTCATAATAGTCCCTTCCTTGATATTTATCTGCAACGCGATCTCGCTGCCGGTACACTCAGTGAGGAAGAGGCGCAGGAATTAATTGATCAACTGGTCATTAAACTCCGTTTAGTCAGACATCTGCGTACCCCGGAATATGATCAACTATTTGCCGGCGATCCGCTGTGGATCACCGAGTCCGTCGGAGGGATGGGCGAAGACGGACGCCCGCTGGTTACCAAGACCGATTATCGTTGGTTACATACGCTTAGAAACCTAGGATCAGCGCCGGAACCAAATCTAACCGTGTTATGGAGTCCCAGGCTCCCAAAGCCTTTCCGCGAATACTGCCTTAAGCTTGCAATCGAGACTTCGACCCTCCAATTTGAAAATGATGAATTAATGAGACCAATCTTTGGCGATGACTATGGGATCTCTTGTTGTGTCTCAGCAACCCGTACCGGTCGAGACATGCAGTTTTTCGGCGCCCGGGTTAATTTGGCCAAAGCTCTCTTACTGGCCATTAATGGTGGTCGTGATGAACTGACCGGTGAACAAGTATTGGAAGTGCCTCTCCTCAAAGGAGAATATCTGGATTGGCGGCAGGTCTGGGAAAACTATGAAAAAGTCTTAACCTGGCTTTCTGTGCTTTATAGTCGCACCATGAACTGCATTCATTACATGCACGATAAATATAATTATGAACGCATTCAAATGGCTCTAATTGATTCCAATCCCCATCGCCACATGGCCTTTGGCGTAGCCGGTCTCTCCGTCGTAGCTGATTCCCTAAGCGCCATCCGTCACGCCCGGGTCAAGGTTCTTAGGAATGAGCATGGTATTGCCACCGACTTTGCCGTCGAGGGCGAATTTCCCTACTTTGGTAATGATGATGACCGGGTAGATGGACTGACCATCAAAGTCTTACGCTATTTCTATGGTTCTCTGGCCCAGCAACCCATTTACCGGAATGCGAAACCAACCATGTCGATTCTTACCATCACTTCTAATGTCGTCTATGGAAAGAAAACCGGCTCTACCCCTGATGGACGAGAAGCAGGAAAACCCTTTGCTCCCGGGGCTAACCCCATGCATGGCCGGGAACATAATGGAATCGTGGCGGCAATGCGTTCTCTTGCTAAATTACCTTATGAAATCTGCCTTGATGGTATCTCCTATACCTTTTCGATCACCCCTCGCGCGCTGGGAATTTCCCCAGAAGAACGAGTTAAGAACTTAATGGGTCTGGTTGACGGTTACTTCGGGGCCAATGGCCACCATATCAACATTAATGTCTACAGCCGAGAAACACTGATTGAAGCCATGGAACACCCCGAACTTTATCCCAACCTCACCATTCGCGTCTCTGGTTATGCAGTGCATTTTATCAAACTAAGCCGGGAACAACAACTCGAAGTCATTGAACGTACCATCTACGAAAGAATGTAGTAGGAAGGTGGGCATCATGGGACGCATCCAATCAATTCAGAGTTTTAGTACCCTTGACGGACCGGGCGCCAGATGTGTAGTCTTCTTCCAAGGTTGCCCGGTTGGGTGCATCTTCTGTCATAACCCGGACTCCTGGGAACCGCAGGGAGGAGAGGAGATTGACCCGGAAGCGCTCCTTCTTCGTCTGGAAAGATTTCGTCCTTTTCTGCAAAACCCTCCTGGGCTGACGATCTCTGGCGGAGAACCGCTTTACCAACCCGAATTTGCCATTAAACTTGCAAAATTAGCAAAGAGTCGGGACTGGCACGTTGCGCTTGATACCTCGGGGTGGGGACCAGCCACTGTTTTTCTAAGCGTCGTTCGCGAGGTTGACCTCATAATGTTCTCGATCAAACATCCTCTAACCCCTGAAACCCTCTCCCGGCTAAACTTGGGGCAGGTCATAACCAACTGGGAAAAACTTGCTGCTTTGAAGATCCCAGTCTGGCTGCGCTATGTCCTTATTAAGGGGCGGACGGATCAACCCGAAACCCTACATTCGCTTGGTGAATGGGCAAAAAAACTTCCCAACCTGGAGAAAATCGAAATTTTTCCCTATAATAGTCTGGCTGAAAGCAATTGGCGTACTCTACACCGCGATAGTCCTCTTTTTCATTCCTTTCCTCCCACTGTAACAGAAGAGGACATCCGAAAAGCTGAACAACTACTCCAGACTTTCTCCGGTCTCTCACCCGCCCTCTTTCCCAGTCTCGATCTCGTCAGGGCTTGACTATTTGCTAGGGACATCAGTCTAGTGTTGATTAAATGAATACAATCGCTAATAATATCAAGTAATAAAAAGAATATTTACTTAAAACCACCATAACCAATTACATCATCCCTTAACCGCCCCTGCCACAATACCTCTGATGATATGTTTCTGCATAACTAAAAAGAAGATAATAATTGGAACAATTGACATTACTATAGCTGCCATCACATACTGCCATTCACTGACATACTGTCCGAAAAACTGATAGGCGCGTAATTGCAGGGTTTTAGCAGACTGTTGCCCGTTCACCATCAGCAGGGGTAATAAAAAATCGTTCCAAATCCACAAAACATCCAGAACAACTATGGTTGTTGTAATCGGCTTTAGTAAGGGAAAAATTATTTTCGCATAGACCTGAAAAGGTGTGCACCCATCCATTACCGCCGCTTCATCCAGTTCCGCCGGAACGCTTTTCACAAAGCCGTGATACAAAAATATAGCCATCGGCGTCCCTAGCCCCCAATAGATTACAGCCAATCCGGTGAGACTATCCATCAGATACAGATCTCTGCTTACTTTGGTCAAAGTGATCATAATCGTTTGAAACGGTACTAACATAGGAGCAATGCAAAGTATAAACAAGAAGTTGCTTAAAGGGGTTTTAGTTCGCGCCATCTTATATCCGGCCAATGAACTGATAAAAATAATACCGATAATGCCGACGATCGTTACATAAAACGTGTTTAAAAACGCCCGTGGATAATCCATCAGTCTCCAAGAGTGGGGATAATTTCTCCATTCCACCTTAGTTGGCAGACTGAAAACATCCGTTAGCAGTTCGGCATAGGTCTTCAGGGAATTAATTAAAACCAAAAAAAACGGATACAGAAAAAGTACAGAAATAAGGGTTAAGCCAATTAGAGTAAAAATAGTTTGCGGGTTACACTTGACTCGGGTAAGATCTTGATCCTTCCCCAATAATATCTCCACAACTTTCATAACTCAACCTCCCGCTGCTTAAAGATGCGCAATTGAATAAGGGTGAGTGCCAGAATTATTAAAAAGAAGAGCACCGCTTGGGCTGTTCCATAACCGTATCGGCTCGCTTGGAAACTCTCTCTGTAGATATTTACGGAAATACTAGTGGTTGATGTTCCGGGACCACCTCCGGTTAACGCATAGACCAGATCAAAAACTTTCAAGTTATTTGCCATGGTTAAAAAGAAGCAAATGGTTACGGACGGCATAATCAAGGGCAAGATAATAGAAAAAAACATCCGCAGTCCGGTCACTCCCTCCAGCGCGGCTGATTCCAGAACGTCTTGGGGAATTGTTTGTAATCCGGCAATATAGATGACCATCATATAGCCGACGCTCTGCCAGACCGCCACCAAGACCAGAGATATCCACGCCAGTTTGTGATCCCCAAGCCAGCTCCAGCTAAAAATGGGAAGCTGGGTTAAGTTATAAAAAGCATCAAACCCGCGCGTGAATATATACCGCCAAATGAAACCTATAATGATTAAGCCGATGATATTGGGCATGAAAAAGACCGTTCTAAACAGGTTTTTTAATCTTAAAGGTTTATCCAAAATTATCGCCAGGGCCATCGCCAAGACATTCGTTAAAATTACCACGCAGATGGTATATTTGAAGGTAAAGAGCAGCGAATTAAGAAAGTTGGGATCTTTTAAAGTAACAAAGTAGTTTTGTAACCCAATATAGACTGGGGTTTTTGCCAATCCGCTCCATTTAGTGAAGGAATAAAAGAAATTTAGTAAAAACGGCAATTCAGACATGGTGATAATCAACAAAAGCGCCGGAAGCACAAATAAAATTAAGTGAAAATTATTATGAATGGCAATTTTCCTTCTCATAGTTTTCACCGCTTTTCTATGTGTTTTTTCGAACCTTTGAATTAGGCCGATCGGCGCGGGTGTACGCCGCGCCAACCACCTTATGCTTATTGAAAAAACCGTATTAATGTTAAATTAATGCTGACTATGTAGCTATCTATCAAAAGTTAGTATAAATCATGCTCCCTATTGATCTCGTTAATTGACCAGAGCCAACCAAGTTCTGTTAAATTCCTCGATCACTTGCTGCCTTGTCCTGGCTCCGCCGCAATAATCCTGGAGTAAGTTGCCAAGATGAGTTTCCCAACTAGCCGGCCAGTATCCTTGAACCCAGGGATAAGTTAAGTTTTTGAACATATAGTCGATGGTTTCGTTTGCCAATTGGACATCCGGGGGATTAATCCCCTTAATGGTCGGGATAAATTTGCATTCATTCACGATAAATTCGCGGCCCGAGTCAGAAGCAATCAGCCATTCAAGCCACTTTTTCGCCTCGTTTAAGTTTTTGGAATCCTTATTCAACCGGTAAAGGATGTTGGCGTCTACCATGACCCGCGCTTTGTCTGGATCTTCACCTACAGGTACGGGTAAGTAGCCTATTTGGATCTGAGGATTGATTTTGCGGATTCCTTCCTCCGCCCAACTGCCCTGGTGAATCATGGCGACTTCACCTGTGGCCAGTAATGTGATTTGCTGGGTGAAGTCTGTTTCCAGTGGTCGGGGATTCCCATATTTTAAAGTCAGGTCGAGCAGATCAAAGATCTTCATTGCAGAAGGCAAATCACCGAATTTGAGTTCCCCGCTGTTTAGCTTTTCCGCTGTTTCCCGAAAGTTTCCATCTCCGGCCATTAGATGTGAGAATATGTGTTTAAAGACCCAGCCTTCTCTATAACCGTTGCCAAACGGAATAATCCCTTTAGCTTGCAGCTTCCGGCAAGCCGCTTCCAGTTGCGTTAAGGTCTTTGGTAGCTCGGTGATTCCCGCTTTTGTAAACAGCTCCTTATTGTAAATGAAAGCGTAACTCTCTACTAAAAAAGGAAAGCCATAGATTTTACCATCTAAAGTAGCAGCCTCTAAAGTGTTTGGATCAATCTGTTTCATGAAGCTTTCGTTGGTCAGATCATATGAGTAGTCAAGGTAAACCTGGTTATAGAAATATCCGTTCGTCATGAAGATGTCAGGCGCATTACGTGCATTCAATTTGGTTCTTAACACCGCCTCATAATCAGCCTGCAGTATTTCCACTTCCATAGTTACGTTGGGATTTTCCTTATTATATTGCTTAGCCATGTTATGCACTTGGTCGGTGATTTCCGGTTTAAACTGCATCAGTCTTAATGTGACTTTTTTGGGCGCCCCTTCACAGATCAGGAACATACTCGTAAGCAACATAAGGCAAAAAAGGACCATAGTAAATTTTTTCATTTTAACTCCTCCTTTAAATTGGGTTCTTATAGGACTATGTTCTCCCTAATTCCTCAAGCGTTAAAAAAATATTTAAGCCCGCTCCCTCCTTTCTTTACTTCTGCAGTTCCGCCCATAATACCAGGTACATCCCTTGGGACCAAAATAGCGGTTTGGCTACCGAACCCCAGCGTTTAATCCATTGCAGACAAAATGGAGCATCATTCGTATGCGCATTAAGTTCTCCTTCCTTATCAGCCGATTTCTCCAAGCCAGTCAAGAGCGTTTCAGCAAAACTCCTTTGATTTATTTCGTTCATCGAAGTAAGACCGGAAAAATTTTTTACATACTGTAAACAGTTCTCTGTCCACGATAAATCGGTTCCCGAAAATGCTCGTTAATAACCAGAATGGCAGCGCCTCTCTCCCACGCATCATCTCCAAGCGCTGAAACCCTAAGGTCAAATTTTTCTTGATACTTGGTGAAAAAGTTAGTCTGTAATAATTCTCGGATACCACAAAGCAAAAACTCCTGCCCAGACATACTTTCTCCTGCTAGAATAATAGTAGCGGGATTCATAATATTTATCAAATTCACTAAACCGATCCCCAAATTATATCCGGCTGTCCAAAAAGCCTGCCTGGCACAACAATCACCGTCTTCCGCCGCCTTCAACACTCTGGCAAAAGTCAAGGTGGAACGTTCTCCGTATAAAATGGAATCCTTCTCCTGAGTTAGTAGTCTCTTTGTCTCATTGACAATAAACTTTTCTCCGGCATGGGCTTCCAAACAACCTCTTCGCCCACAATAACAGGAATTTCCCTTGCCGTAAATAACCATATGTCCGATTTCACCGGCGCCACCAAATTCTCCGCGAAATATTTTACCATCTAAAACCAGACCAGCACCAATACCCACCCCGATGGTTGCCAGAATAAAGTTTCCAACTTCCCTGCCATAGCCATAAGCAAGTTCAGCTAGAGCATAAGCGTTCACGTCATTATCAACAATAATCGGGACGGGAAATTTTCCTTGCAGAATGCGGCGGAACGGCACTTCCCCCCAACCAAGCAGAGTAGAAAAGATCAAACAGCCTGAGTTTTTATCTACCAACCCTGAAACAGCAATTCCTATCCCCAACCAGCGGTGCACCAGAAACTTGTTCTTATCCATCATCTTAGATATACCTTGTATTAATGCACCGATTACCTCGTCGGCAGGTGCGCCGGGGGAATAATCAATATACGATTTTTCCAGAACCTCCGCCTGGAGATTGGTCAGCGCAAGTATAATCCGTCTCTCTTCTATTTTTACCCCCAGCGCATAACCGTAATTAGAGTTAAATTCCAGGTAGACAGGCCTTCGTCCCCCGCTAGAATCTCCTTCGCCAATCTCTTTAATCATTCCCTGAGCAATAAGATCATCAGTAATTTTAGTAAGGGTAGAAAGACCCAGTTTAGTCCTTTTCGCGATATCAGTCCGACTTAGCGGACCGTAACTACGTAACTGGTCCAAAACGAGTGCTCTGTTTATGTCCTTGATTAAAGCCTTATTTCCACGGCGTAAATTTTCCAATACAATCACCTTTATCTTTCGTGAATGAATTGTATCATATTTCCTCCAGTGAATCAAGTATGTTTTTAACTATAAATTTTATAATAAGTTCATTGTTCGACAAGCATACTAACATTTTTTAAATAGTCGTCTAACCCAGACTGCTGGGCAGAGAAAGAAATTCAATTGATGCTACGAATCTCCACTAATCAGAATTTGTTTTCATTCCTCTTGCCGTAGTAGAAGAGGACATCCGAAAAGCTGAACAACTACTCCAGGCTTTCTCCGGTCTCTCACCCGCCCTCTTTTCCAGTCTCGTCAGGGCTTGACTATTTCCTTGTCAACATATAAATTATTATAGAATAGAAACTCTCAGGTGTGATGTAAATGATCAAAGCGCTAAATCTCTCCAAGTCCTATGGGGAACAAATCCTATTTACCGATGCTAATTTTGTAATCAATCCTGGAGAACGAGTTGGACTGGTAGGCCGAAACGGTCATGGTAAAACCACCCTTTTACGATTAATCACCGGACAGGAGCATCCGGATAGCGGAACCATTTCTATTCCAAAAAACTACTCCCTTGGTTATCTGGAGCAACATCTGCAGTTCTCCCGTCCAACTCTTCTCGAAGAAGCTTGTCTTGGGCTACCCGCTGCCCAAAAATACGAAAGTTGGCGAGTAGAGAAGATCCTTTTTGGTCTGGGGTTTACTAAATCTGGTCTCCAGCGTCCGCCGGAAGAGTTCTCTGGCGGCTTCCAGGTCCGTTTAAACCTAGCCAAGGTGCTGGTAGCCGAACCAAATTTACTACTTTTAGACGAACCCACCAACTATCTTGATATCACCTCAATCCGGTGGTTAATCCGGTTCTTACAGGGATGGGAGCATGAATTAATGCTGATTACTCATGATCGGAGCTTCATGGATAGTGTCATCACTCATACCCTTGGGATCCACCGCCAAAAAATGCGAAAAATTGCCGGGGAAACCGAAAAATACTATACGCAGCTTGCTAAAGAAGAGGAAATTTATGAAAAAACACGGCTCAATGAGGAAAAAAAACGCAAGGAGACCGAACTCTTTATTAATAGGTTCCGGTACAAAGCTACCCTTAGCAGTCGCGTCCAATCCCGAATCAAGATGCTGGAGAAAGCGGCTAGGTTAGAAAAACTAGCCCCCATTGAGGAACTGGAGTTTTCCTTCCCGGAAGAGTTTATGCCCGCCAAGGTCGTCATGCAGGCCCAAAATCTTTCCTTTTCCTATCATAAAAAAGAGCCTTTCCTGATTAATAGCCTGAATATCACCGTAGAAAAAAATGACCGCATCGGCATCATTGGCCAAAATGGGAAAGGCAAATCCACCCTACTTAAACTCTTAGCCGACAAACTTGGACCCCTGGGCGGTTCCATTACACGGCATCCGGGATTAAAAACCGGCTATTTTGGTCAAACCAATATTGAGCAGCTCGATCCGGATAAAACGATCTTGGAAGAGATCATCGCTACCACTCCAAACTGCACTCCACAACAAGCCCGGAACATTAGTGGCGCTTTTATGTTTAGCGGTGATTTATCCTTAAAAAAGATCCGCGTGCTCTCAGGCGGAGAAAAAAGCCGTGTCCTTCTGGCTAAACTTTTGGTCTCTCCCAGTAACCTGTTATTACTGGATGAACCGACTAACCATCTGGATATGGATTCCTGTGATTCTTTATTGGAAGCGCTTGATGCCTATAATGGCGCAGTGTTAATCGTCACCCATAATGAACTCTACCTCCACGCCCTAGTCAACAAATTAATCATCTTCGACCGAGGAAGCATCTCCGTTTTTAACGGCAGTTACCAGCGTTTCCTCTCTGAGCTTGGTTGGGAGGGGGATCAGGAAGCAGAGGAATTAAAAATTAAAACTCCAAGCAACACTAGGCCATCGGTTAATCAGGGAAAAGTTCTCCGGCAAGAAAGAGCAGAAATTATTACTCGCCGAGCACAGGTATTGAAACCGTTAGAACAGAAATTATCCCAGCTAGAAAAGGCCATCTCCCAACTGGAAGAGGAGCTGCGGCAGAATAATCAAGAACTAATTACCGCTTCTACTAATGGAGATGGCGAAGCCATTGCTAATTTAGCAAAAAGAAACGCTGAAATCAACGTAGAAGCGGAAAAACTCTATAGTGAATTAGAGAAGTTTACTGGTGACTACGAACAGGCGACCGAAGAATTTGAAGAGAAGTTAAAGAGCATCCCGACTCTTTAATCATCTTATATGAATACCGGGAGGGTACAATTCCTACCATCACCATTGGCGGATCATAACTACAATTACAACAATAGGCAACAGCCAAGGCATTATTTTCTCCATTAAGTCCCCTGCAAGATACAAGTACTTTCGGCGACGGTTGTAAACATGATTTCATTTTTGCCTGTTTCTTATCCATTAAAATATCTCCTTTTTGTCTGATTTAAATTTATTTTCGAACATATCTATACAGTCATCCACATAATTCTTATTAAAATTTTCTATTTCACCATGATCGCAAAGAGCTGCCAACTCTGGATCAACAGGTAATCTTCCCAAAAACGGTATTCCCATATCTTGGGCAACTTTTTCTGCCTTACTTTCTCCAAATAAATTTATTCTCTTTTTCTGTATGGAAACAAATTTAATCCGTGTGTTAGTACACTTCTTATTGAAAATCAATGTGTCCAATCACTGATTTTAATTGTTTCACCTACTTTTTTTATCATTGCTTCTCTCATTTTCTCAAAATGTGGACAAGGAAACCCAAGTGGATTCCCTTTACTTATACAGGAGGCAAAGACTATCGCCTCCGCTCCACGGTCTACCATTAATTTACCTCTCAAAATGGCCCTTTTGCCAAAACATCCCCCA
>ENA-UOOK01001625-UOOK01001625.1-fermentation-metagenome-genome-assembly--contig:-NODE-1625-length-29339-cov-13.636320_pt1 | contig 29339 bp, 46 predicted proteins | sample MGYA00245777_ERZ724023 | MGnify/ENA primary metagenome ERZ724023 (study PRJEB28704, sample SAMN03018312) | fermentation metagenome | biome: anthropogenic terrestrial biome; feature: soil... | reverse complement strand
AGGCAGTATTGACACTGATATATGCGATAATACAGTAGATATGGGAGTATGTTTTTGTTATGATATTGGAGATACTGAAGAAGTAGATACCTATGATAAAACACTAGAAATAATTGCAAAGAATGTTAGAGTTGAAAACGTAGATTTTAACGCTTCATTTCCTATCACATTAGACATTTATAAATTTGTGGAAAAGAACTTTGAAAAACTTGTGAAAGTGTTTAATATTGGGTTTTATGGTTATGATACTGAATCAATCAAAGAACAAGACAAAGAAGAAGTAATTATTGAAATGGTATTATTATTTGAAAGTATTATTAGTGGTGGAGCAATCGAAAGATTTTACGATGAGTTTGTAGAAGTGTTTGAGAATGAACTCTTAAGAGTTAAGAAATAAAAAAAAGAAAGAGGGAATACAATGGTTGATTATAATTTATTATTTGAGATTGAAAAAAGTATAGAGAACTTATCATTGCAACAAGCATTTGATTTAATGAAATGTAATAATTCAGTAGATAGATTAGAATGGGATGAAAGTGATGATTGGTTTGATGTTATTTGGGGAGATGTAATTTTTACTATTGCACAAAGTAGAAAAAACAATAAACTATTTATATGGGACATTAGAATTTACGATACAAGTATTGATTATGAAACATATGTGACATATGTTGATTTAGAAGATATGTTAAATTGTTAAAGCAACTAGTAAATACAAGTAAATGATACACATTAAAATAAAATGAAAGTGTTTTCATTTACTTGTATTTTTGTTTTAAAGGTGTATAATATAAGTATAAAATAAATAGGAGGAAAGAAATAAAATGGCAAGAACTTTATATTTTGAACAAATAACTGACGATAGATTTGATAATAATGTTAAAGAATTGTTAGAAGAAAGAACAATACTTTTAAAGAAAAAATTAAACATAGAGGGGTTAGAAGTTAGAGTTGGAACACCGTATGAATTAATATGGGAAGAAATTGTTAGTAATGGTGGCGAATATGTTGAATTAGCAGATAAAACTACATATACAATAATAGCCAATAAACAATGGAGAGTAGACTTTTATGTAAAAAAGAACACTAGAAAAATAACGTGGAACGATATTTATGGTATAGTGAATTCAGTAAAAGCAGTACCATATAAATTTTTATAAGGATGAATAAATAAAATGAGTATATTACAAGATTTTGAAATTATTAAAAAGGAACTAGGCGAAAAAGAATGGGCTTTGATAGAAGACTATTTAAAAGAGCATAAGGAGTTATTGTTAGATAATGTTATTTACAGTGAAGAAGGTTGGAACGCTTTTCAAGAGTGGAAGAAAGTAAACAATTCCAAAGATAAGAAAATGGAAGAAGAAGTTAGAACATACACTGACAAAAACGGAACAGTTGTAAATATTGCGGTCATAAAATTAAAAATTTACGAAGACATGGTGATAAATAGTGAGAAATAAAAAACTAAAAGATAAATCTAAACGCTGCGGACTTAAATTTGAGACAAAGGTTATTAATAGAAAGTCTTTCGAGAAGTATTTCGATAAGTATTGTTCTAAATGTAAACACATGTGTGAAATATGTATGTACGGCGAAATAGAAGAGGTAAAAGAAAATGAACAATGTTTGTTATAAGTGCGGAAAGTTTATAAGTTCATTCATACCAGAACTATGTTGTTATTGTCATGATACTGCTTCAAGTACAACGACAAACGTTGATAAGATAAATATAAAATATAAAGGAGAAAATTATATGAATAAGAAAAAATTATATAATGTAAAAATAACATGTGAATATTATGTTGACATTATTGCTGAAACAGAAGGTGAAGCACTAAATAATGCTATTGGTATAGAATATGATAGTTCAGATTTTCAAAATTTTAAATATGAAATATCTAATGTCGATGAACTTTCTGAAGATGATATTAAAGAGCATAAAGATAATGAATAAACAATTAATATTGCATAGTCCTTTTGATATTGAAACGCATAAGAAAACTTTTATTAATTATTTAGAAGTTGTTATTGATAATAAAGGAACAGTTCATTATGCTGTTCCTTCTCATAATGAGTTTTTAATTCAATACGCAATGAAAAAGTTAGGGCTATCTAGAAATGATATTTATAACTTGACTATTGGAAAGTATCCAGATTGGTTATATGAAAATACAAACTGTATTTCTGTTTGGACGTATAGTTATATTGGAAAAGCAAATGTAAAACAATTAAATACATTACGACTTTTAAAGCAGGAAGGTTTATATGAAGGGAAGATAGAATGAGTGCTATAGAAAATTTAAAAAATAAAGTATCAACTTCTCTCCATACTGATACTTCATTAAGTGAATGGAGAAAAATTTTAGCAAGAGAGTGCGGAGTCTATGTTTATAACGAAACGTATATTGCTAAAAGATTTGACCATATACAATATGCATTTCATGGTAAAGATGTAGCAAAAGAAATTTTAGTTGATAATTTATATGCATTATTAAGATTTAAATATTTTACTGCACATTCTGATGAAACGGATAAACGTATATCAGAAATTGTTAGTTCATTTACTGCAAATCTTAAAACATCATTGTTAAGAGCATCTTTTACATGGGAGGCAAACAAATTATTGCATCAAATTAAATTAATACCAAACTCATGTATTGCGTTTAGAAATGGTGTTTTCGATTTTCTAAAAAATGATTGGTTATTTCGATATGAAGAAATTATTATGAAAGATAATACAAATATTATTTATACTTATGATAGTAGTTATGTTATTATGTGGTATATTGATATTGATTTCGTCCCGTTTGATATTAATATCTCTGAAGTTCCTCTTGAAGACTTTGTGGATATAATGAAAATTATTACAGATGATAAAAATACAAGAAACTATGCATTTGAATTAATGTATAATATGAGTTTTGACACTGCAAATAATTTTTCATTTAATCGATTTAGTCATTTATGTGAAATATTAGGATATTCAATATTACAACAATTTACGCAAAACTTTGTGTTATTAATGGGAAATGGACAAAATGGTAAAAACTCTTTATTTGATGGCTGTTTAACTCCATTTTTAGTTCCAAAGAGTGCAGCAAATAGTTTAGATGCTTTAGAAAATGATAGATTTATAACTGGAGCATTAGAAAATAGATACCATAATATATTTCTAGAAACTGACGCAAAAACATATACACAATCAACAATGTTGAAAGCATTAACTGGTTCAATGTATCAAACAATTGAGTCAAAAGGTGAAAATAAATACACGTCAATGTTAAACTGTAAATATATTTTTGCAGGAAATGACCAAGATAAAATTAAATTTTCTGATACGACAGTAGGTTTTCGAAGACGTATAAATGTATTTGAAGTATGGTATCGATGGGATAGAGATGGTGAATATCTAAAAAAAGGAAATTATTATGAAGTTGACTTTTCAAGTGATTTACGTGAATTTAAAAGGGATATATCTAACACTATTATATTTGTATATTTTGGAATGTATGGCTTATTAAAAGCAACGAATAATTTTGAATCAGATTTTGCATTTAGTTATAACGAATGGAAACAAAATTTTGCAGATATTAATCATGAATTAAAATCACAAATAAGCGCAGTCACTTTAACTGATATTGCGTCATACGCAAATCGAAATAAAGAAAATACAAACGAATGCAAACCATTAATATATTCTGAAGATGGACAAAGATTATATCGTTCAACGCAATATTATAAAATTTATGAAGATACGACATATAAGAAAATGCTTGAAAATTTAACAAAAGAAAATTTTATTGAAGTTGTTGAAGAAAATAATATATTTATAAATATACCAATCTTGAAAAAAATACTAGGCAATTTACAAACGTCAATTTCATTCACACAAGAAATAAAAAAGATATTTAATATTAAAGAATTTAAATCATTTTACAATAATCAATCTTATCTTGAATGCACATTAAATGGTGATAAATTGTTGCCGATAACATATAAGTAGGTGATAAAATATGGGTAGAAGAGGAATTCAGAAAAAAAATACAGCAGCGTTACTTGAAAATAAAGAATTAGGAAGTACATATTTAAAATCATTAGACGAAGATAATCAATATCGAATAGAAGTTGACCCTGATAATTTTTATGGGATGAGCGATAAGCAAAAGAAATTTATATCATTATATGTTGAATATCGAAATCTAGCAATTGTTACAGAATTGATGGACTTAGAATTTTCTGAAGTAAAAGAATATTTTACGATGTATTCGACTCAACAAGAAATTCGTAGAATTAGTACTGCGTTATATCATCGTCAAGTTGCAAGTAATATTATGAAATTTGAAGATATTGGTGCATACTTGACAGGATGGTTGGTTGGAACAGAAGTTCCAGAAGCAGAACGTTTGAAAAATAATGAAAAACTAACTGTAATAAAAATGCTAATGGAATGGCATAAATTATCTAAAGAATTTATTGAAAAACCTGAAAATATAACAGTTGAAGTTATCGAAGAGGAATTAGAGCAATTAAGTGTTGCAACGATTAAACAGATGATTTCGACAAAATCAATGTTAAACAACAAAGGAACTAAGACAACGAATTCAACAAAGAAAGAAGATATTATAAATCAATTATCTGACGAAGTAGAATTATCAAAAGAAGAAGTTGAGTATTTAGAGTCATTGACAATTAAAGAATTATTGGAAATTTTGAAAGATTAGAATATTTTTGTTTCCCTCAGAGAACTTTATCTTTTTATTGATTAAGGAATATTAATAAAAGTTTTATAGAGTTCTCAGGGAAACAAAAAAATTTTAAAATAACTTAAAAAAACTATTTACATTTGATTAATTATGTGGTATAATAGTATTATAAATAAATATAAATAAGGAGACAAATATTTATGAAAAAATTTTATGTAACATTTAAAAATGGTTATGCATCCATTTCAAAAAGCCCATTTCAAAACACATCTCAATTCGAATGTGAATTGAATAAAACTGAATTAAATTGGAATACTTATATTGATAGAAATGGTCAATCTATTTATTGTCCTGTTGGTGGTGGAACTTATGAAAAAGTTAACTCAATTTTTGAAGTAATTTTCTTTTTAACAAATTGTTGGAATACTTGGTGTTAAAATAAAAAATTATTAATCAAATGTAAATAATTTAAAAAAACTATTTACATTTGATTAATTATGTTGTATAATAGAATTATAAATAATTGAAATATATAAGGGGGACGAAGTATGTATTTTAAATTTGAAAACAACAATCCAAAAAATCGTAAAGTCAATGATTGTGCGATTAGAGCAATATCTAGTGCACTCGAACAACATTGGACAACAACTTTTCGTGAACTTAGTGAAATTTCTATTGAGAAATATGACATGGTTAATTCTAAGAGAGTATTTTCTGAATATCTGAAACGTAAAGGTCTTACAATGCAAAAACAACTTAGAAAACCAGATAATACAAGATACAGTGTAAATGAATTTATTGAGAATTTTGCAAAAAGCAATAAAATTTATATAATTAGTGTAAGAAAACATTTAAGTTGTATTAAAGATAATTTAATTCATGATACTTGGGATTGCGGACAATCTGCTGTCGGCAATTATTGGGTGATAGATAAATGAAACTAAACGAAGTAAAGAAAGTAGACTTAATGAATTCTACTTTAGAAAATGAGATAATTAGTCAATTATATTTATTGGCTTGGAGTTTTGTTCATAAGCATCATGTTATAGGTTATGAAGATGAAGATTTTGTTCAAGAATTAGTAATACATTCATGGAATAAACGACATTTATTTAATGAAGAAAAAGCAAACTTTACAACATTCTCTATGTTTTGTTGGTTAAACTTATTTAAAATCCACTTGAGACGTAAAAAATCTAAAGAAAATAAAATGATAGTAACTTCATATGATAAAGAAATATTTGATAATATTGATTTACTCGATACAATTCCTGATGAAAATGAAAATATTTCTGAAAATTTAATTAAGAAAGAAAGATATGATTTTGTTCTTTCGCGTTGTGGAAAAGTTCTAAAATTATATCTTTTTGGCTATAAACAAAAAGAAATTTCAAAGAAATTGAACATATCGCAACCACATGTTAGTAGGAAAATTAAACGACAATTAGAAGAATTTAGAATAGATTTAAAAGAAGGGGTGATATAGTTTAACAAATTTAATATCAAATTTGACTTCTATTAAACTTTAAACATGTATTAATATAAATACTTATACAATATTAAAGTTTAATAGAAGTCAAATTTGGAAACACTTATATTTAAAGGAGGAGAAATGTATGTGTATTGAAGTTAGACAACGGTTAGTTTCTGGTGCTATTGTTCGAGTAAATAATATTCAAACAATAAAAAAGGGATTTTTTATAATTGAACGATTGAATAAAAAATTTCCGAAACGATTATTTACTTTAGTTATTCGATTACAAAATGCGTGAGATTAGAAATATATCGACAAAAGGTCTTGGTGATTTTATTAATTATTATGGTATTCCTGAAAAAAGAAAAAAATCAAGAATTTGTGGATATTCTGGTTGTAGGAAAACTTACTCTGAGTGGAATATTTATGGAAATTTTTGTTCATTCACATGTAGGTCAAAATTTATTAAAGAAAATAGAAAAGAAGAGGACGAAGTAAATAATGAATTTTAATGTCGGTGATTTAGTAAAATTTAAAACTGATGTAATTTCAGGAATTTGGAAAATTACAAAATTTTATTCTAAAAAAAGATACGTTTCTTTAGTTAGACAAGGAACAAATGAAGAACTTGAGTGGAAAATTGAAGTAAAAATGTTGGTAAAATATGTATAAAATAGAAGAAATTGCAGTCATTACCATATTATTGGTTGTAACAATTGGTATTATTATTTTTGGAATGATATATATTAAAAATGAAAACATGTATGTAGATGAAAAAATTAGAGAAAAGAGGTTCAAAAAAAATATTATGAATATAAATTATAATGTAAATAAAAACTTAAGTTTAGAAACTCAAAAAATACTTAAAAAATTTGCGTTTAAAAAATTAAAAGTTATATCAAATTCTATATTTAAAGTTTTAGTTAATATTGAATTACGTGATTATATATATAAATTTGATGATGATTTAAACTTATACGTAAAAAAATCAAAAAATGGCGAATGGGAATTATCAAGAGAAATTGCTCTAGCCTATTTACTTGATTACTCTGATGTGATTAATATATTACCAGAAAAATTATTATCTGAACATGATGAAAGAATATTACAGCGATATCCAAAATTTACACATTTAAGAAAAAGAGTGGTCGAAACATATATTTTTAATGAAAATAATATTTTAAAAATGTCATACGCATATTTTCTAGAAATTATTACTATTACAGAGAAAAATGGATTAGTCGAAAAAATAATACTTAATAAAAATCAATTTTCAAAATTGGCTGCAGATGTTTATTATGATAAATGTGCTTTAGGATTTTTAGAACATGATATATTCTAAATTATACGATTGGCAAAAACAAATTGTAGATAAATTTAAAGATAGAGATAATTTTGGTTTATTCTTAGATATGGGACTTGGAAAAACACCAATAAGTTTAGGATTTGCAGAAGCAAATAAATCAACAAAAATATTAGTAATATCGATTAACTCAAAAGCAATAGAACTTGCAAATATTAAAGGTTCTTGGTTTAATTGGGCTTGTCATATGGAAAAAGATTATGAACTTATAAGTAAAACAGATAAAATCGAAGATATAAATGAAAATAATCAAATGTTATTAATTAATTATGAGTCAATTCACAAACAATTTATTAATAGAAAAGGTGATAAAGAACGAAAATTATCACCGTTAATTGAAGAATTTATTAATAGTTGCAAAAATCAAAACGTTACAGTTATTTTAGATGAGTCTCATAGAGTTAAAAACTTATCTTCAATTACTACAAAAATGATTATAAAAATAAAAAAATTGCTAAAGTTAAAGGCAAAAAAACTCAATATGTATTTACTTTCAGGAACACCTTTTACACAAGGATATATTGATTTATATTCACAATTAAAATTGTTAGGATATGATAAAACTAAAAGTTATTTCACTGATAGTTTTTGCATAAAAGGAAATATTGCAGGTTTATACGAATGGCAACAACCAATTGTTGCATATAAAAATATTGAACAATTGTATGCGTTAATTCATCGATACGCATTAACTTTAGAAAGTGATGATGTTATTAAATTACCTAAACAGATATTTATTTATCATAAATCAAGTATTTCAAAAACTTTTAAATTTATTACAAATGAAAAATTACCTTGGAATGACATAAAACAAGAATTAAACAATCGAAAATATAATTATTTAGATGATGAATTTATTATCGAAAAATCAAAAGGTGAAGTATTAGCAAATAACCCATTTTATCGAAATTTAGCATTTCCGGAAACAACATGGTTAGGAGAAACGACTGGAACATTTTGGTTAAGATGTCGTCAAGCATCAATAGGTTTTCAAGGAAATTCTGAAAATCATCAATGGTTTGATAAAACTAGATTAGATGATATACAACAATTTTTAAAAGATTATAGAGACAATTATATAATATTTTATAATTATACTCCTGAATTATATGAATTATATGATATTTGCGAAAAATTAGGATATAAAATTGATGTATATTCAGGTGAAGTTAAATCGTTATATTTTTATGAACAATATGAGAAAATGTCAAATGAAGAAAAATTTTCTTCAAATAGACGAGTAATCTTGGCAAATTTTGCAAGTGGTTCAACGGGAATGAACTGGCAATTATATAATCAATGCATAATGTCTTCTGTTCCATTATATAAAGATTTCGCACAAGGAATTAAACGTCAACATAGAATTGGACAAGATAAAACAGTATTTTATCATATGTTTTATCAACAAAATTGGTTAGATTATAGTATGTTAAATAGTTTAAAAGAGACTACAGATTATAATACTAAAATGTTTGAGGCAGATGTTAAAAAAGAATTTTTAGAATTTGACATAGAATAAACTTTAATTTTGTATAGGTATTTATATATAAAATAATTTAAAAGTTATCTGAAGTTAAATTATAAATAAAATATTATAAAGGGAGGAAATATGAAAGTAATTTATATTATTGGAATAATACTTTATTCTATTAAAGTTGTAGCAAACATTATTGGAATTCTTGGCGAAGAAGATGAACTTGCTAAAGGATATATAGTAAATATGTTTTGGTTAGCATTTATGATTGTTGCGTTAGTAACGAAATTAGGATTTTAAATATGAAATTAAAAAAACCTAAAGGTGTAAATATTAGTGATAATCAGTGGAGTATTATGAAAATTTCTAATAAAAAAGAAATTATTCGAGAAGCAAAAAAATTAAAAAAAGATTTTTATCGGAAGGAACGAAATAATGGAAAAGATACCAGTATTTAGTTGGGATACTTTTAAAAACTCTTTACCTCAGTATAATAAACGACGAGTTGAAGTGATAGAATATGTATCAATTTCAATTAAAGAAACAATTGAAGAAATTCAAAAATTACATCCAAACATTTATGTATTCTATAGTGAAGATGAATATAATTATCATTGTAGTTATATTAATAAGTTTATAGAAACTTGTAAATTAGATTTACAAATAAAATTAAATCATTATATATATTCATCGAATTTTAAAGAAGTATATATTTGCAGTGAAAATTTAGAAATAAAATAAAGGAGAAATAAAATGGCAAAAGAAATTTTAGTCGTCGATGGATTTGAAACACTAAAAATCAGTGGTTTCGACGCATTTAAAAATAAAGTTAAAAGTGAATTAAAAGTTTATAGTGAAAAAGATGTTGACGATGATGAAAGTTATAAGTCTGTAAAAAAAGACAGAGCGGAATTAGTTAAAGTAAAAAATAAAGTTGACGCAGAACGTAAAAGATTATCAAAAGATTTAAAGAAAGATATTGATAGTTTAATTGCTTTAGTTGATGAACCAATTAATATTATTGATAAAAAACTTGGCGCGTATGAAGAAGTTTTAAAAGATATAAGATTAACAGAAATTTATGAATTGTTTGAAAAATTAGAAAGTCCTGTTGAATTTGAAAAAATCTTTGAAAATCGTTGGTTAAATTTAAGTGCTGACTGGAAAAAAGAATTGATTTCAAAAATTGAAAAAATTAAAAATGAATTAAATATTATTAAAACAATTAGTGACGACACTGAATTAGAAAGTATTTATTTAGAAGTGTTAGATATTGCGGAAGCAAAAAGAATATATGATATGAATAAACAAGTAGATAACGAAATTGAGGAAGAAATAGTTTCAGAAGATAAAGAAACTGAATATGGTTTTACTGAAGAATATGAAGAAAAAATGTATATTCAACCTAAAGATACTAATGTAAAACGAATATTAATGTTTTACTCAGATGATGAAACTTATAAATTAATAAAAGAATTAGTTTCAGAGTATGTTGATTTAAAATGACACCTGAAGGAGGAATTAAGGCAGAAATAGTTAAGTATTTAACAATATTGGAAAATAATGGTTATAAAATTTTACAATTTAGACGTCAGGCTGGAGGTTTTGCTTATAAAAAAGGACTTCCTGATTTATATGTTATATTCAATGGTAAACACATTGAAATTGAAGTTAAACAACCAAATGGTTCAATGTCTACTATGCAAGAAACATGGGCTAGAAGATTTAAAGATTTAGGGATATATTATATATGCGTTGATAGTATTGAAGAATTTAAGAAGTTCTTTGATGATATTATGAAACATGAAGGAGACTTATAATGGACAATATAGAAAAAATAATTAATTGGTATAATTATGAGAACGATAGAATTTTTATTATCAGCGGATACGCAGGATGCGGTAAAACAACACTTGCAAGAAAAGTTCCTGAGATTTTAAATCTTCTTGAGTATAATGTTGCTTTTTTAACTCCTACTGGTAAAGCAGCAAAAGTTTTACATTCAAACGCTAAAACAATTCACTCATATTTATATTTTGCAAAACTCGATGAAAATAATAAATTAATTTTTGTAAAAAAACATCATGATGAATTTACAGAAGATTTATTAATCGTTGATGAAATATCAATGGTTTCTGATGATTTGTTAAAAGATTTAATTAACACTGGAATTCCTATAATAGGTCTTGGCGACCCTGCGCAATTACCACCTGTATTTGGGACAAGCACAATATTAGAAAATCCCGATATATTTTTAACACATGTTTTTAGAAATGATGGTGGTTTATTGGATTTTGCAACAGATGTTCGAATGGATAAAATTATAAAAACATCATATGAAAACGTAATGTTTAAAAGAAATAATATTGTTAGAGATTTGAATTTAATCGATGAAGACAGCATTGTTATTTGTAGATATAATAAAACTAGAAATAATTTAAATAAGATTATTCGTGAAAAGATATATCATTATACGCATTTAATAGACGTTGGTGAAAAATTAATGGTTCTTCGAAATAATAAATCGACAGGTTTAATGAATGGTTCAATTGTTCAAATTGTTGAGATTATTAATATAAATGATAGTTATAATTTTGCAGAAGTAATTGTCCTAGATGATAATGGTAATACGCAAAAGATATATATTAATACACATATTCTTGCTGATACTACAAATAAATTATCTGCAAATTATCAAACAAGTATGAATATTCATATAGTTGATTATGCATACGCAATAACATGTCATAAATCACAAGGAAGTGAATTTGAAAAAGTATTTGTAGTAGTTGAAGGAACGCAATATGATGATTTTAAAAAATGGCTATACACTGCTATTACAAGAGCAAGAAAATCATTATATATGTATAAATAAAGAGGTGATAATTTGTATCAATTAAAAATTTATATAAAAAATAAATTCTTTTCATTATTAACAATTGAGTGTAGTCAAGAATATATAAATAATTTTAATAAATTAATACAAAGTCAAGTTGAATTTATTAATATTCAAGATTTAATAATTATTAATAAAATGGAGATAAGATATGTTAGAATTAAACGAAAACGAAAATAGAATTAGTTGGGAAGAATTATATTTTAAAATTGCAAAAGTAGTTTCAGAGCGTTCTGAAGACCCTAAAACAAAAGTTGGCGCAGTATTAGTTAAAGATGGTTGCGTAGTAGGAATTGGCTATAATGGCTCAGCAAGAAAATCGACATTAGAATTTGATTGGCATTCTGAAGAAAAATATAATTATGTAATTCATGCAGAACTTAATGCTATTGCAAATGCTTGTAGAATGGGAATAAGTTGTAATGACACTGATATTTATATAACTCATTCACCCTGTCATAATTGTTTAAATATTTTAATTCAACATGGTATTAAAAATATTTATTTTAAAGAAATCTATCATAAAGAATATGAGTTAACGATGAAAATTGCAAATCATGCAAATATTAATTTAATCAAAATTAATTAAATACTATTTACTTTTTAATGAAAATATGGTATAATAGTATTAATAGGAGGAAAAAAGAATTGAAAGAAATTGATGGTAAAGAAAAATTAAGTATTGAAATGATTAAAGAAATTTATGACTCTATAAAAGATAATTCTATTTTAATATCTTATAATGATGAGTTTATAGAGTATACTAAAGACAGTTTTACTGAAATTTTTGATAGAACTAAATATAATATTTTACAGAACGATGAAATTATATCTATTGCAACTGAAGAAATATTAATTGAAACTACAAAAAAAGAAGTCTGTTATTGGGGAACTGAAACACGAATTAATAGAATTAAAAAATATTTAGAAAAGGTAGAATATAAAGAAAAAGTTATTGCTGTTGGCAAATTAGAAGAAAATAAAATTATAAATATTGAAACTTGCGCTGTTTTAATCAATCAAAAGCCAATATTAAAATGGTTAAATAATATTATAAGTGATTATTACGTTAGAAAAATTGAAGAGTCTCTTCGAATTTGTTTAGATTATGACCTTGAAAATGAAGATAATAAATGGTATACAATAGATGAATTAATCGAAGAAGGTTTTGCTAAAATATGAGACTTAGTCATTCGAAGTTATCAACACTTATTTCAAATCCAAAAAAATATAAAGCAATATATAAAATAGGATTGTCTCTTAAAACTAAAAAACCTGCATTAACAATTGGTTCTAGTGTTCATTACGGTATCGAAAATAATACTATTCATTTGGATGAATTTTTTAAAAATGAAGGAAATTTTTATCAAGCAAATAATTTTACTTTTGAGCAATTGTTATCAGAATGTATGGTCGGTGGATATTTTAAGCATAAGGATACTATATTTAAAGAATTATTATATGATAGTTCTACAGGTGAACAATTAGAATTATTAGAAGAAATTCATGAGTTAGAACTCATTGCAAGATTACCTTCTAGAAAAGGATATATTCATAATTTTTTAGGAATTATAGACTTATTAATATTAACTGAAAAAGGTTTTATAATCGTTGATTATAAAACATCGAAAAATCGACCGAATTATGAAGACTATTTGGAACAACTATATAGATATATATTTATAGTTTCAGATGTATTTCCTGATGTTCCAATTTATAAATTGGCAATAATTAATATAAGAAAGGCACAAATACGTCAGAAGAAAAATGAAAGTGAAAGTGCATTTCGTAAAAGGTTGGAATTTGAATATGAATTAAATGATGAAGCATATATCTCAACACATATTTATACTCCAGATATGTTTAACAAAGATTTGATGGATAGATATATTAATAATTTAATAGATATGGCAGATTATGCAGAACATATCGATAAGTATGAATTATACTGGTGGAATTATGGTGATAATGTTTATGGAAAAAGTGAGTATTATGATATTTGTCACAATATAAAAGATAGTTATATATTATTTAATGTTAAAGATACTATTTTCGACGAAAATAATTCAATATTTTTAGAATTAAGAGATGCTAAAGAAATTGATATGCTTGCAATAAATAATGATAATATATTAAATAAATTTATTCAATATGAAATTTTTGTAGTTAGTTATTATATACTATATAATGAAATTAATCAAATGGAAATAAATAACTTTATTAAAGAAATCTATATCACAGATGATGATTTATTAAATTCATATTGGGATACGTTAATCGCAAAAATAATTTATAAACTTGATATAGAATTAAATGAATTTAATGATGAATTCGATGAAGAAGATTAATAATTAATATTTACATTTAATGAAAAATATGATATAATTATAATAGACTGGAGGTGAAATTATGTTAAATCGTAGAAATATTAAATTGCTTGATAAAGACCAATTGTCATATTTAAAAAATAAATATATAATTAGTATTAAAGCAGAAAAAGTTTGCGTTGAGTTAATTAATAGAAATCAAAGAACTTTGCATGATATGAGTGAAGCATTTTCTGTTCGTTCTAAGAATAGAAGAGTAACAATCAATCCATTTGCAATTGAAATTTGGAAAGAAAATTTTTATAACGAATATACTATTTTTGATGTTCAAAATGCAATTAATGAATTAATTGTTGAGAAGCAAAATTTAGATATAGATACTATTCAAAAGAGACTTAGGGAGTCTGAATAAGAAAGAAAGGGAGAAAGTATGAAAAAAATTAAAGGGCTATTTTACGGCACATGGGGTGTCGGAAAATCAGTATTTGCATTAGGATTTCCAAAGCCATTTTTTATAACTACTGATGGTAATTATGATTGGTTGGAAGATTTTGGCGCAAAAAAAGAAGACCACAAACAAGTGTATAGTTATTTGGAGGCTACAAAATTTTTACAAGAATTTGACTTTAAAAATTATGACACAATTGTTGTAGATTTATTAGAAGATTTATTTAAATGGTGCGAACAAGAGTATGTTACAAGAAATAAGTTTGAATATCTTGGCGACGCAGGTCACGGAAAAGGATACGATATTACAAGAAACGATTTCTTTATCGAATTAACTAAACTTTTGGGGAAAGATAAACATATTATTTTATTAATGCATGAAGAAGTTATCACAGTTAAAGATAGACGAGGAATTGAAAAACATATGTACAAGCCTTCAAGTCGAATTCCTGATAAACTTTTAACGCAAATTGCAGGTAGAATGAGAATATTAGCAAGAGCATATTTTGAAGATGTTGAAGAAGAAGGAAGATTAAAACAAACAAGAATGTTATCTTTAGTTCCGAAAACAAATGAATACGGAGTTATTCGAGGTGTAAATGTTGATACTATTCCTGAAGATATTCCATTAAATGCTAAAGAATTATTTAATATTTTAGAAACACATAAAGTAAATGCAGAGACGTTTGTCGCTCAAGCAACAAATGAAATTAAAAAGAAACCTAGTGAAGTTAAAGTAAAAGTTAAAAAAGAAGAAGATAAGTCTGAACCAGTAGAAGATAAGTCTGAACCAGAAGTTATTGATAAAAAAGAACTTTTAAAAAGAAAACTTAAAGAGAAAAAAGAATTATCAAAATCTTCTGAAGAAAAAGTTATAAATGAAGTTGAAGAAGAAAAAACTGTCAATAAAGTAGAAAAAGTTACTAAAGAAGAAGTAAATGTTGAAAAAGAAGATGTAAAAGTTGAAAAAGAAGTTTCATCGAATATTACTGATAAAACTGCTGCGATTAAAGCAAAATTGGCTGCGATGAAAGCAACGAAAGAAAAGAAATAGGAGACAAAAATATGGAAAATAAAAAAATTAATATACAATTTTTTGGTGAAGAAGATGATAGACAAGCAAAATTAGAAAATATTTTTAGTACAGTTAATGAAGTACTAAAAAAAGTTAACACTGATGACATTACTTCTGAAAGTTCTGATACATTTTCAACATTACCTGACGGATATTATTTCTCAGAATTAGAAAAAGCAGAATTAACAGAGTCAAAAACATCAGGTCAACCAATGGTATCTTGGCAATTCAAAACTGTTGAAAATGGAATTCAAATTGATGAAGAAAGTTCTCATCTTGAAATTCCAAAAACTGCAAATAAAAAAATATTCGCATTTCATGTATTAAAAGATGCAAGTGCAATAGAACGTTTTATTAGTGATGCTTTAAAATTTGAAGACGAGGATGGAAATACAATTTTAGAAAAAGAATATTTCTCAACCGCAGAACTAATGAGTGATGCTTTAGATATTTTAGAAGGGTTGCGTATTTGGATACATATTAGTACTGATAAAAATAATAGTACTTGGACAAGATTTGTAAGTTGGAAACGTGCTGAGAAATTAGAATTAGAATAATTAATAGTTCTAGACTATTAATAATTAATAGTCTAGAATTTTTTATAAATGAAAGAGGTGACTATGTCTGCAATAGAAACCATCGAAAGAATTCTTGACACTTCTTTAGTATTTGAAGAACTTAAATATTGTTTAATTAATGATAAAAAATTTCCGTTTAAAATTGATAATAGTATTGCTTCTGTAAAAAATTATGACGATTTTGTTTCATTAGAAACATTGTTAGAATGCAAAAAATTAAAAGATTATTCGGGAGTTGGGATATCAGTTCAAGCAAGTAATATCTGTGCAATAGATATAGATAATTGTGTTAAAGAGCCTTTTGATAAAAATACAATTAATGATTTTTCGTTAGAAATAATTAATATGTTTAAAGACTTTGCATATATTGAATTTAGTTTTAGTGGAACTGGAATAAGAATTCTATTTAAGCAAAAGTCTATTGATGAATATTCATCTAACTATAAAATTAAAAATTCAGAAATAGGTGTAGAATATTATCAACCAAATCATTCAAATAGATATGTTAGTGTTACTGGTAGATATTTATATAATAATTCAATTTCTTCGAATATAGATTATTTTGATATAATTTTAGAATTCTTAGAAAAATACATGAAGAAAAAAAGAATTACTAGAAATAATAAAAAAATAAAAGAAACTGTTGACAATCGTTCAATCGAAGAAATAATGAAAAAAGTGAAATATCACTATCTAACATGTTTTGATTTTCAAGATTTATGGTTTAAACATGCACCAGGTTCTGGAAAAGATGAAAGCGAAAGAGATTATCGATTAGTAAGATATTTATATGAGAATATTACTCAAGATGGTGATAGAGTAAAAGAAATATTTGAATTATCTGATTTTTATAAAACAAAAGATAAAAAACATCTATACAAATGGACGAGAGATGATTTTCGATATTTTAATTATATATTTAATGATATAAAGGAGAAGTATGAATGAAAAATATAGTCGTTGGAAATAGTCTAGGTACGTATGTTATTGCTACATGTTTAGATTATTTAAATAAAGATTTTATCATATACGATAAAAATAAAGGTATAAATAAGGGTAATTCTATAACACCGATTTTATTTTTAAAATATAACGACGAACAAGAATTAAAATTTTATTTTGATATATTTAAAATAAATTATAATAATGAAAATATATCAAAATATACAAAGAAAATAAAAGTTGGTTATTTCTTTAATGGTAAAATTTATGAAATTATTACTCAAGAAATGTATAATAATTATTTATCTAAACAAAATAGAATAAAAACAAAATCTTCAATGAGTGACAATTTAAATTCATATTATGGAATATTACTAAACGTAGTATTTGAAGATTTAAAATTAAGATATGAAGATAAAATTGTTGATACTATGCCAAACGTTATAAATTCAAAAGTTTATGATAATACTAAAGAATTTATAAATAATGAAGGTTCTGTAGAATACGTAGTAAAAACAAACAATGATGTTTTAGATTTTGACTATGTATACGATTGTAATTTAACATCAAACGTTAAAAGATATTCTAAAAATTATACAGAATGTATCAGTGAACCTCATATAGAACATATAAAAATTTTAAATTATTACGACAAACCAAAAATATATACAGAGTTTGACGTAAAAGATAACGTCGAATATATTTATATTGGTCGATACGCTACAAAAACTCAAATAAAACAAGAAGATATAATTAAATATGTACTGAAAAGGGAGGGATACGAATGGAATTTAATTTAAAAAATAAAAGATTTAAAAAAAGGACAAATATTGTTAGTACAAACAATAAATTAGTTAATGATTTAGAAAATATAAAAGTAACATTACTAAATTATACGCCTTATGAAATTTTGAAAAGTTATATACCAGAATTAGTTATGGGTACATGGAACGAAAATATTCAGGAATTTAGAGATACTTTAACAATTAATGATAGAGATAAAATCATGCAATTATTTTTTGATGGAAAATTAATTCCAACTGCAATGAAATCAGTTCAAATAACAATATTGTTAGAGGGAATTACAACACATGATGTTACGCATTTAATTCGACATAATGGTTTGTCATTTGCTGCAGATTGTACAGGAGATAAATACATTACAAATCGAAACTTAATTGTGCCAAGTTTTTTAGAAGATACTCCTAAAGAATATAAAGAACGTTACGTAAAAATTATGCAAGACTCATATAAATTATATGATGACATATGTAATAATTTAACAGATAAAGTTCATATTCAAGATGCAAGATTGGTTTTACCTAGAACGATGGAAACATTTTATTATGTTACAGGAAGTTTGTTTGATTTTATGAAAATGTTAAATCAACGAATTGATATGCAAGTTCAACCAAAATCAGATAATGTATTCGCGTTAAGAATTTATGAAGTATTAAAAAAAGTATACCCTTTAAATATTAATATTCATGCTAGAAATCAATTTTATTGCAGTGAGTCGAAACATGAATTAAGTTCTAAATGGTACAAACCATTACCGCAAAATAAGACTGAACATACAGAAAATATGGAAACTGTATATGGTGATATGACTAAAATGTATGGTTATAATAAATATAAAGAAATTGAAAACTCTATTTTGAGTAACATCGATAATTATGAAAAAAGCAATAATTGATATTGATGGTGTTTTAAACAATTATCCACAAACTCTTATTGATTATTGCAATTATTCTTTAAAAACAAATTTTAAAACTTTACATGAAATTAAAAGTGCACTATCATTTATTGATTATCGAAAGATGAAAGAAAATTATATTAATTCAGAATTTAAAAATGATGCAAACGTTAAAGAAAATGCAGTAATTTTATTAAATTTGTTAAAGCAAACCGGATATTTAATATATATAATTACTTCAAGAGATTTATTTAAAAATAATCAATTAGAAAGAACTATTAATTGGCTTAAGAAAAATAGATTAATTTATGATTATATATATTGTTCTGCTAAAAAAGACTTTACAATTTTTGAAAAATTTGGTCATGTAGATTTAGTTGTTGAAGACAACGTCGATAATTTAAATAATATTAAAAGAATAAATGGTGACGCTTTATATATAAATGTAATAAATTCTGAAAATATTGATTATGAATTTAATGGTATTAGAGTTAATTCATTAATTGAAATTTTTAAATATATTAAATAGAGGTATTATAATGGATAAAAAATTAAAATATTATACTATTGTTTTAGATGGTATTGATAAAACTGGAAAAGATTTAATCGCGTTCTATATTTCAGAATTATCTGAAAAAAGATATTTAGTATATTCTAGAGGAATAATATCAATGATAGCATATTCAAATTTATATAAAAGAGATTATTCTTATGAAGTATCTCAACAAAAAAACATTGTAAATGTTCTTTTAGCAGTTGATGAAGAAGATTGGAATATTAGATGTAAATATACAAATGAGCCAAAGATTAATTATGACGAAAATATAATGGCTTTTGAAAATGCTGAGAAAATTTTAATAACTGAACATAATTTAAAAATTTTAAATTATAATACTTCTAAAATAACACCTTATAATATTGCTAAAGATATTATAAGATATATGAATATTATAAATAATTAATTATTAATTTAACTTCAGATGTATTTTTTAATATTTATTTATATATAATTATTAATATTAATATTATTAACCTAAAGTTAAATTTTATACGAGGTAAATATGAAAAAGTTATACGTTGATATGTCTTGCGACAAAATTAGTGGGCAACAAAAGATGCAGGGTTTCTTATTGAATGAAGTCAAAAAAAGAAATCTTTTTACAGAAAAAGAAGATGCTGATGTTTTAGTTTATGCACAAATACCATTTAATAAAGAAATTAAAAACGAATGGTCTAGTTATAAAAATAATGGTAAAAAAATAGTATTTATACATCATTACTGTGATAGACGAATATATCAAAACAATGCAATTTTTAATATCGATGGTTTATTAGAATTAATCGATTTACATATTGTTATTTCGAAAGATAGTGATTTATATAAAGAATTATTTTTGAAAAAATTTAAAGTAATTGCTTATGAACAAGCAGGCTCAAATTATTATGAAATTCATAACAAACATTGGGTTAATTTCAAAGATAAAGATAAAAATAGTATTTGTTTTGTTGGTAGAAAAAGTAAAGGTTTAAACGAATTTATAAATTATACATCTCAAGAAAAATTTAAACATTGGAAAAAAGTAATTTTAACTTCTAAAGAATTGGATGAAACATATAATTTAGATAATTCATACGATATTCATATAGGTAAAACTAATGATGAATTATATAACGAAATTAAAAAATGTCAATTTTTATATTTAGACATAAATTTAATTCAACCATTTGACCATATGGAAACAATAGTTCATGAAGCAATTCCTTGTGGAACGATTATAATTCATGGAAGTAATACGCGAAAATATTTTAAATATTCAGATGATATTACTGGTTTTATCAAAGACATTGATAATATTGATTATACGGAAAATCAAATAAAACAATGGAATTTTTTAAGAAAATATTACAATACAATTGATAAAATTGTTGATGCAAATATTAAAGTATTATTAAATGTTTAGGGGGGAAAATATGAAAATTAGATTGTTTAAAGAAAGTACGATTTTACCAAAAAAATCGCATTTACCTGATAGTGGTTTAGATATTTTTATGCCTTGTGATTTAGAATTAGAAATACTAGAAACTAAGACAATCGGTCTAGAAATTGGAGTAGCAATACCTGAAGGTCATGCAGGTATGTTAGTTCCTAGGAGTTCTATTGCTGAAAAAGGGTTATTAATTCAAACTTCAATAATCGACCCAGATTATACTGGAGAAATTCATTTAATTATAACAAATTGCTCAAAGAATAAAATTGAAATTAAAGCAGGTCAAAGAGTTTGCAGTCTAGTAGTTTATTCAATATTAAATCCATATCTTGATATTGTTCAAGAATTACCAAACACTGAAAGGGGTAATCGTGGTTTAGGAAGTACTGGAAAATGAAAATAATAATATTTGACTTTGAAGTATTTTTATATGATACTTTATTAGGCGCGTTAATTATCGAAAACGATGATATTACATTATTTCAAACTTGGTCAATAGACGAAATTAAAAAGTTCTATTTACAAAATAAAGAAAGCATATGGATAGGCTGGAATAATGAACATTATGATAATTTTATTTTGCAAGCATGTTTAAAAGATAACGATCCGAAAAAAATTAATGATGACATAATTATACGAGATAAAAGACAATATTTAAATATACATTTACACTATTATGATATAATGTCAGCCGCTGGTTTCTTTTCGTTAAAAGTTACAGAAGCACTTGATGGTAAACAAATCTCTGAGTCAAAAGTATCATTTAATTTACAAAGACGATTAACTAATGAAGAAAAAGAAATCGTAGAATTATATAACTTTGACGACTTAGAACAAACGTTAGATAATTTTATTAAAGTAAAAGACGCATTTATCTTACAATTAGAAACAATTGCTGAATTTAAACTTGATATGAAAGCATTGAGTTATACTGAAGCAATGACTGCTGAAAAAGTATTACATGCTGAAAGAATTGATGGAATTAGTAGTTGGGTTGTAAAACCTAAACATTACGATAATTTAATTATTAAAAATAAAGAAGTGCTAGAATTTTATCTTGAAGAAAAATTTCTATCTGAAAATGCAAAATTAACAACAACTATTTGCGGTGTGGAACATATTATTGGTGTTGGCGGTATTCATGGTGCAAGAAAAATATATAAAGCAAAAAACGCATTATATTTTGACGTTAGTGGTTATTATAATTTAATAATGATTAAATACGGATTGTTACCTCGTTCAATTCCTGATGAATATAAAAAAGTATACGAAGAGATGTATTATGAACAATTACGACTTAAAAAAATTAACCCTCGAAAAAGAAATGTATTAAAGACAATTTTATTGGCAGTTTTTGGTGCGTCATTAAATGAACATTTGGGGTTTTACGACCCATATCATGGAAGACTTATAACAATGACTGGTCAAATATTTTTAGTAGACTTATTAGAAAAATTAGAAGGAAAAATAGAATTAGTACAATCAAATACTGATGGTATTATCGTTGTCCCTAATGAAGGTATCAGTGAACAAGAAATTGTTGAAATTGTTAACGAATGGCAAAATCGAACAGGATTTAATTTAAAAATTGAACATATTTCTGATATTGTTCAAAGAGATGTAAATTGTTATATGTATAAGCAAGACGATAAAATATTTGCTTTAGGGGGTGACATTGCGCATTATACTCGTAGATACATTTTCCCACAAAGTAAAGATGCTTTTATAATTGGCGATGCTATAGTAAATTATTTTATGTTAGATAAAATGCCTGAAGAAACAGTCTTTGAAAATAAAAGTGACTTAAAACTATTTCAATATATCGCAAAAAAGGGTACATTTAAATATGTAGAACTTCAAGAAGATTACGAAGGATATTCTAACATTGAGGAAGTTCAATCTGTAAATCGTGTCTTTGCATCGAACGATAAAATAAAAAGAATGTTATATAAATGCAATCCTGAGGGTAAAACGAAACGTTCTAAAGTTTCAAACTTACCTGATAATATATTCGTATATAATAATGAAATATTGTCAAATAGTGTAAAAGATGATTTGATTACTAAAATCGATTATCAGTTTTATATTGACAAAATATATGATAAAATTAAAACATATGTTAATATTATTAAAATTAAGGAATTAAAAATATGAGTAAACAAATAGAAAGACAAATCGAAGCAATTTATAAAGAAGTTTTTAAGAAAGTATTTTCGACATCAACAATTCGAAGATTTGAAACAATGAATGAAGATAAAATTAAAAATACTATTTTAAGACTAGGCGAAACTGATGCATATGAAAGATTTGCTAAAAAGTTTTCTAAAGAATTAGCAAAAAAAGGACTTTCTCATGAACGTGGAATTTGGAGAAAATATTTTGATGCTGCTAAAGCAAGACGTTATAAAGTATATGTTAAATCATTTAGTGAATTTCAATTAGAGCAATTAAAAAAAGCAACTGAGCATAACTTTAAAATGATAAAATCTATTCCTGAAAAAGTATTAAAAGTATATGAACAAAAATATATTCTAACATTACGAGAACAAGTTTTAGAAGGTAGCATTGGTCGAGGTTCTTTTGAAAAAGAACTAAGAAAGCAAGGTCATAAAAATTCAAAATTAATTGCTAGAACTGAAACTGCAAAATTACAAACTGCAATTATGGAAAATCGTGCAAGAGATTTAGGAAGTGTAGCATATATTTGGCTGTCTTCAAATGATATTCGAACAAGAAAATCACATCGAGAAATGTATGATGTCGTAGTATTTTGGAGAAATAAAGATAATGAAAAACCAAATTTAGATACAATGTGGGGTAACGCGGGAGAATTTCCAAATTGTAGATGCTCTCCAGAACCAATTTTAGATGAAAAAGATTTGACAAAATCTTCATATAAAGTATATGATTATCGAAATCATACAATTATAACAATGAGTAAAATTAAATTAATAGAGGCTTTAAAGAAAGGAGAATTATGAAAATTTGTCCGATTATAAAATTTAAAGAACAACACCATTTAGAAAAGGAAGGTAAGAAAATGGAAAATAAAGAATTTGAAAGTAAGATTAATAGAATTTATGAAATGCGAGATGAGATGGAAAATGCATTAGAAAATATGGCTAATGTAAAAGTACAGCAAAATGACTTAATTCAAATAATTAGAAATACAAGTGAGAACGTTGAAAGTAATTTTGAGGGCTTTATCAATGCACTCGAAGAGCAAAATAAAGATTACGATAATCAAAAGAAAAATTTAGAAACAAGACTATCATATTTATATGCGATAATTGATGTTTTTGAAAATCGTAAAGATGAAGTAAATACAAAAATTTCAAATGCTACAGATATTATTGTAACATATCTTTTATCAGCATTAGGAGCGTAATAAAATAATTTGACCTCAGATAAACTTTAGTCTGATTAATATATAAATATTAATTCATATTAAAAATATATCTGAGGTCAAATTTGATATTACAATTGAAAAGGAGGGTGTATGACAGAATTAGAAAAAATATTATATAGACAATTATACAAAAAGTCATTTTATGATTTTGTTAAAGATTTCTGGGAAACTGCAGACCCTACGAAATTTGTAGATGGAATTATAGTTCAATATTATTGCGAAGTTTTTCAATACATGTGCAAACAATGGGTTGGGTATGACGAAGTTGAAATTGATACATCAATGTTAGATGGCGAAATAATAGATGTCAGACAAGGAAAACAAAATCTATGTTTAAATGTTCCTCCAAGACATTCTAAAAGTATGGGATTTAATGTGTTAGGTCCAGTATGGTTATGGCTATCGTATCCAATAAAAGCAGTATCAATTTCACATACTGCAGGACTTGCAGGACAAATGAATTCAAAAAGACAAGCAATAATTAATTCTGAAAAGTTTAAAGAGTTATTTACAGATATTTCACTTGTATCAAATAGTAATACTTTTCTTAAAGACTCTAGAGGAGGAGAATTATATTCATTAAATAGAAATGCATTTACCGGTTATGGCGGCGACATAATTATAAATGATGACTTAACAAATGCTGAAACAGCGCGTAAAGACCAAGCAGAAATGGAAAATGCGTGGGCATATTATCAAAATACAATGCCATCTAGAATTAACGATCCGAGTAAATGTTTTATTATGAATATTCAACAGAGACTTGCTCCAAATGATATTACTGGGCATATTATGAATGAAAAAAAATTGGCTCAGCAATATGTGTTTGTGACCTTACCTGCAATATTTAAAAAGAAAACGCATTTAGTATTTCCTATTAGTGGACAAATTTACACTTTTGCAGAAGGAGACTTTTTATGGCCTGAAAGATTTGGTAATTATGACTCAATTCGTTCACAAGTAGGAGAGTCTATCTTTGAAACTCAATATTTGCAAAATGCAATTGCAACAGATAAAACAGTAATCAAAGAAAATATGATAATTATTAAACCTATCAATGAAGTTCCATCAATAGATGACGCAGATATGGTTTTTGGGTCACACGACTTCCCAGTTAAAGATAAAGAAACTTCTGACTATTTAGGCTCAGTATTATCGTATAGAGTTGGTTCAACATTATATATAAAAGATTGTTTAGAAAAAAGAATGGCTTTTGTAAAGTCTGTAGAATATGTTAGAGCATTATTTGAAGCATATCCTGGAATAGTACAAGTTATTGAAGATAAAGCAAATGGTTCTCCAATACTTCAACAATTACAAGATGAAATTTCAGGTATGTACGCATATCAACCAGGAACTCAATCTAAAATGCAAAGACTTGAGTCAGCCTCATTATATATGGTTATTAAAAATGTAGTATTTGTCGCAGACGATTACAATAGACTTATTCAAGAATATCAACTCTCTGAAGCATTAGAAAATCTAATACAAAGATTATTAAACTTCCCATTTGTTGAACACAATGACATCGTTGATGCTTTTTCTCAGAATGTATTATTTACATTTATGGATAAACGATATTCTGTTTATGCACGTTCATTTAATAATGAAAATATTATTGAGATAATTAATGAGAAAACCCCATTACAAAAAACTACATTCTTTAACAAAGATGGTGACAAATGGAAAGTTGCTACAATCGCTATAGATTATAGTACTGATACAATAATTTGTTTAGACGAAATTGAATTTAAAGCATCAATTGACGAAGGTCTTAAAAAACTTAAAGAATTTAAGCCAAAAGAAAAAATGTTTATCGATTGCAGTAATTCTGATGCGATGCAATCAATTTATTCAAAACAAGTTATTATCGAAAAATATATAATTGAAGATTTTGATAAAAGTGTTACAAATTTAAATTTAGCGTTTTCAAGAAAAAAAGTAAAAGTATTAAAAAGTTGTTCTAGAACAAGGTCTGATATTGAAATGTTTAAATTTAATAAAACTAAAACTGATGAAATGAAATATAGTACTGAAAGAGATGGTTTTGTCGCATGTTTAAGAGTTGCTCAAAGATTTTATGGTATATCTTAATTCTAAGAATGCTATAAAAATCTTATTAAGGAATATTAATCAATTAAAAGATAAAGTTCTCAGAAGTTACTTCTGGGACTTTATTTATATAGTTTTAATGTATAAATGATAAAATTTAGTAAATAATATAAATATAATTAAAATAATTGAAAAAAACTATTTACATTTAATAAGTTATGTGATATAATAGATATATAAATAATTAATAAGGAGGATATTATTTATGAAAAAAGAAATTGAAGGTTTCAAATGTTGTATTTGCGGAGAACACTCTTTAGGTTGGGGTGATAACAAGGAATTTGGAAACAATCCTTATCCTGTTAAAGAAGATGGTGAATGCTGTGATAAATGTAATATTACTTATGTTATTCCAGCAAGAATTATGCAAACGAATAAAGGAGATAAATAATGTTAGAAAATGTTAAGAAATTAATTAAAGAGGAGATGAAGGGTATTACATACCCTCCTCTTGATAAAGATGATAAAGAACTTCATATTGAAAGTCCATATAATTTAAAATTAAAACAACAAGATGATATTTTGTATTTAATTGATAATAATGAAGAATTAGGTTATGATTGTGGTGATGCTGAGTATCTTGGTTTAAACGATAAATTTTATGAAAAATTAGAAGTTGTATTAAAAAAAGATGGTTACGAATATGAAATTGAATGCGCAGGACGATTAATACTTTATAAAGTTCGTTAAAATATTAATAAAGGTTTACGGTTAACCTTCAAAACCGTAATTCATTTAAGGAGACAAAATATGGAATTTAATTTAAATATTGGTGACAAAATTATAATTAAAAACGATATTCTTAATCGAAGAAATAATCAAATAGCAATTGTTAAAAGTAAAATTAAAAAAGTTGGTCGAGGAATGAATTATTCGCTTTATGTTGAAACAACTCTTGGAAAAGTTGCTCTTGATAGATTAGAAAAAATTTAATAAAAAACTATGTATATTTAAAAAATAAATGAATATAAATATAATATATAGAGGAGACAAATATTTATGAAACAACAATTAAAACCAAACCATGCAACTCATCTTGAGTATGTAAATCAAAAAAATATTGATAGATTATTTGATACAAATTTTATGTATCTTCAACCAAAATTTGATGGCGAAAGAATGTTATTACATTTTGATAATGATAAAACATATTGCACATCTCGAAGAATTTCAAAGAAGACAAATGAATTTAGAGAATTACAAGATAGTTTGCCAACTTTTCAATTTTCAGTTCCAAACTATGGATATACAGTATTAGATGGAGAAATATATTCAAAAGATTGGTCAACAATTGCTGGAATTACAAAATCTCTTCCAGAAAGAGCAATTGAATTGCAAAAAGAAAATGAAGCAAAATTTGCAGTATTTGATTGTTTATTTTATGACGGTGAAGATATTCGAAATCAACCGTATCATAATAGATTGCATTATGCTGAAAAATTTGTTGAAAAAATTAATAAATCATTTATAGATGTAGTAGAAACAATTCACGTTCAAAGTTTAGAAAATAGCAATTATGCTACAGACAGATTTAATACTAAGGAAAACGGCAGAAAAACGAGCGACACGATTGTTTACTATAATGGTATAGACAGAATTGATAATTTAAAAGGGTATTTAAAAAATAATATAGTTCCATGTTGTAAATTTTGTAACACTGCTAAAAGCTCAATGTCGCAAACAGAATTTAAAGAATGGATTAATAGGGTTTATGAGAATTATTTTAATATAGCAAAAGAGAGAATTGACAATCATAAGGGGAGAGAGTAAATGGCAATACATGAAACATTTGGTAAGGGGAGAAACGTACAAAACCCTAATGATAAAATTAGAACACCTTTACACATAGCAAAATCAATCATAGACCAGTTTGAGATAGAAGGGAAGATATTAGACCCCTTCAAAGGTGATGGTGCGTTCTACGACCAATATCCAAGCAATTTAGACAAGTGTTGGTGTGAAATAGACGAAGATAAAGATTTCTTTGACTATAATGAAAAAGTGGATTGGATAATTTCTAACCCTCCTTACTCAATTTTTGACGAAGTACTGGAACACAGTTTTAAGATAGCAGACAATATTGTTTATCTTGTCCCTTTATCAAAAGTGGTGTCTAGTATGGGGAGAATTAGAAAAGTGGATAATTATGGTGGTGTCCCATTTATATGGATTGTAGGAGCAAGCAAGTGTGGTTTCCCTTTTGGCTTTCCTGCTTGTGCGATACACTTCAAGCGTGGATACAAAGGTGAGACAAAAATTATTGTTGATAAAGGGAGAGAATAAATGGGAATAGGCAAAATAAACAATTTTAATAGTAAAAAAGTTGAATACAGCACACCACTGTCTTTATTCACGCCTCTTAAAGACGAGTTTGATTTAGACATAGATGTTTGTGCTAATGAAGAGAACCATAAACTAGATAAATACTTCACAGAAGAACAAGACGGTTTAAAACAAGACTGGGAAGGTAACTGCTGGATGAACCCCCCTTTTTCAAGAGCTTTATCTAAATGGGTCAAGAAGGCTCATAAGGACTCTCTAAGTTTCAGTGGTACAAAAGTGTGTTTGGTTCCAGTTAGGTCAAACACAAAATGGTGGGAAGAAGTTATTAAGGACGCTGAAGTTAGGTTTATTATAGGAGAAGTAAATTTTAACAATGAAGAAAGAGGTTTGTGGTTGCCAATGTGTGTATTAATATTTGGGGACAAAGCAAAGGTAGGCAGCTTCTCAACTATTAAATATATAAATGAAAATAAAACACCAAAAAATCAATAAACTATTATATGTCATAACGAACTATTGTAGAGAGGGTGATAAGAAAAATGTTCATTGATTATGGAAGAAGATTTGGG
>ENA-UOOK01001624-UOOK01001624.1-fermentation-metagenome-genome-assembly--contig:-NODE-1624-length-29341-cov-5.544731_pt1 | contig 29341 bp, 47 predicted proteins | sample MGYA00245777_ERZ724023 | MGnify/ENA primary metagenome ERZ724023 (study PRJEB28704, sample SAMN03018312) | fermentation metagenome | biome: anthropogenic terrestrial biome; feature: soil; material... | reverse complement strand
CCCTGCTCACGTTAACTCTTCTTTGATTACGGCTGCAATCTCTTTCACCATCGTATTTAGAACCTTCTGGTCAGGACCTTCTGCCATTACCCGGATTAAGGGCTCTGTCCCTGAAGCGCGGACAAATATTCGCCCCTTCTCCCCTAACTGCTGTTGATAATAGGCCACGACCTTAGTAATATTTTCGTTTCTTTCCCACTGTTCTTTCTTCTTGACCCTTACATTCTCCAACAGCTGGGGGTATTTTGTAACCCTTTTTTTTAGTTCAGATAAGGGTTTACCTGCTCGAATCATCGTCCCCAATAATTGTAGAGAGGTCACGAGCCCATCCCCAGTAGTGTTGTATTTTAAGAAAATGATATGTCCGGACTGCTCGCCACCAAGGATTAAACCTTTTTCTAACATAGTGGCCAAAACTTTTCGATCCCCGTTTTCGGTAACCTCAACCTCTCCGCCAGCCTTACGAAAAGCATCAATTAATCCCAAATTACTATAAACAGTCACCGCGATCTTATTGTGGGGGAGCAATCCATCCTCTAGCAATTGTAAGCCACAGATACCGACGATCAGATCGCCATCTATGATCTCTCCCTTGTCATCTACAGCAATTACCCGGTCTCCATCCCCATCATAAGCAAATCCAATCTCTGCGCCATGTTTAACTACTTCTGCCCGTAGTTCCAATGGGTTGGTAGAACCACAGTTTACGTTAATCCGCGATCCATCGTTTTCATTATTTAAAGGAATTACTCTTGCCCCCAATGCTTCAAAGACTTGGGGCGCTAGCTGATAGGTAGCTCCGAAAGCACAGTCTAAGACCACTGTAAGCCCGTCAAACCTTTCTTTAATTGTTCTCATCAGGAACCTGGAGTATTCTCTGTCAATCCCGGTTCTACAGATTACGCGACCGATCGCCAGTTTAGTAGGGCGAGCGATCTGACTGGCCATCTTTTCTGGAAGATAGGACTCAATCTCATCTTCCACCTCATCAGGGAGTTTATAACCATCTGCATTAAAGAATTTTATTCCGTTATCTTCAACTGGATTATGAGAGGCGGAAATCATCACTCCGGCATCAGCCTCTAGCTTTCTAATTAAATAAGCCACACCTGGTGTCGGCGCCACTCCGAGAAGCTCCGTATTAACGCCCACAGAGGTAATTCCAGCCACCAAAGCTGCTTCCAACATTTCTCCGGAAACTCTAGTATCTCTCCCTACTAACATTCTTCCGGTCTGATTCAGGTTCTTCTTTTTTAATAAGACATGGGCTGCTGCTCGTCCCAGTTTAAAAGCAAGTTCCGGGGTAAGATCAAGATTGGCGATTCCTCTCACTCCATCAGTTCCAAATAATCTTCCCATCAGCATTCTCCATTCTTAGCCTCTTGTCAAGGGGGGCTTATTTTTTTGTTGGTTTATAGATCGGGTCAGCAACCTCACCACTTCGTTGCCAAAACCCTCCGCTGCTTCCGGTCCATTGGCCGTAACAATCCAACCATCCGTTTGGACTGGGTTTCCGGTATAAATAGAGCCAGCTCTTTTTAATTCCTCTGCGCCATCTATATACACGGTTGCCTGCTTTCCCTTGAGCAGACCGGCCCTGGCTAAAATAACAGGAGCAATACAAATCGCTGCTAACACTTTTCCTGCTTTTAGAAAACTATTCGCCAAGGAATGAGCTGTCCGGTCATTAAAATATTGTTCCGCTCCACCCCCACCGACAAAAATTAAAGCATCATATTTTTCTACGTTTATTTGTGATAATAGAAGGTCTGGTTGCACTCGGGCCCCAAGCTTTCCTACGGCTTCCTTCATTGTAGTAGATGCGGTTTCAACTTTAATCCCCGCCTTTTCCAACAGATTTTTGGGGACAAGATACTCCTCATCTCTAAAAACTTGTTCCGCGATCACAAAAACCGCTTTTTTTCTCACATATATCATCCTTCCTTTTTTTCTAATTCTATGTTTAAGCTTTTTGCGTTGTATCCATATGTAATGAAAGTGTTAGCATAAGAAAACTCTTTAACTATCCATCTTCCGATAGAAAATATCTTTGGGTATTGTTATTCTTTCTTTATTTTTTTCCGCAAATTCTGCCCATAAATAGTCTAATAACTCCCCTTGTTTACTGCACTCTCTTATTTCGCCATTGTTAACAACAGTAATTTTTCCCCGTTCTTCAGAGACAATTATTACTATCGCATCTGATTGTTCGCTCATTCCAACTCCCGCCCGATGTCTAGTCCCATAGCTCAGTGGCAAATCCACCCTGGTGGAGAGAGGTAAAATGCAGCTTGCCGCGGTAATACGATCACCTCTTATTATTACTGCGCCATCATGCAAAGGGGTATCTTTAAAAAAAAGCTGTTTAAGTAGAACAACGGATACTTCGGCGTCAATTAACTGTCCTGATTCTGCTACTTCTCGTAAGGGGATTTCACGCTCTAAAATAATCAAAGCGCCCTTGTTTTCCCTGGCCATTTCCTCAGCAGTTTCTGCTATTATTTTAACCACATCGTAATTCTCACGAGGGGAAATAGCAAAGAAGCGAGCGAAAAAGTCGTTCTTCCCTAGTTCCTCTAATACTCTTCTCAGTTCCGGTTGGAAGAGAACCGGTAAGGCAATTACCATCACTCCCAGTAGATACTGGAGAAGTCCCCCCAGCATTACTAAATTTAACCTTTTAGTAACGACAGAGAAAGCAAAGACGATACCCAAGCCCTTCAACAAGGGTATCGCTTTTGTTCCCTTTAATAAAATAAAAATACGATAAAAGAGAAACAAAGATAACAGGAGATCCAAGATTAACACCGGAATCCCTTGTGCGTAAATTTTCTGTAAATCAAAGGAGGGTATTTTCAATCTTCCTCTCTATGCATATTCCAGAACAGCAATCGCCTGCTGCAAGCGGTGGATAACTCTTGGTTTCCCTAAGGCAGCTAGCAGTTCAAATAAACCGGGAGTAGCGGTTTCACCAGTAACACTAATGCGCACAGGCATAAATACTCGACCCGGTTTTTCCCCCAGTGCCTCAGTTACATCCCGTAACGACTTCTCTATCGTTTCCTCACTAAAATCCTCCAGTTTGCTAAAGGTCTCAACTATTTTTTTTAAAATGGCAGCGGTTTCTTCTGCTGTCCCTTTTTTAATAATAAGTACTTCCTTAGCTGGAGGCGAAATTTCTTCTTTCAAAAAATAGGAAACAGCCTTGCTAATCTCAGACAATAGTTTTATTCTTTCTTGGACCAAAGGTATGATTTTTGTTAAGTACGTTAGTTGCTCTCGAGGACAAGGATCAGGTAGTAACCCATCTTTTTGCAGAAAAGGCACACATCTTTTAGCCAGGTCTTCAGGGGATAATTTTCTGATATAAAGACCGTTATACCAGTCCAGTTTATCTAAGGAGAAGCTTACCGGGGAAGTACTAATCCGCTCAATCGAGAAAACCTTAGCCGCCTCCTCCAGAGTAAATAATTCCTGATCCGTTGACGGATGCCAACCAAGAAGTAAAAGAAAATTAACAAGAGCCTCAGGAAGGTATCCCTTTTCTCTAAATTCGCGGACACTGGTAGCACCGTGCCTTTTACTTAGTTTCCCTTTTCCGTCGGGGGAGAGAAAAATCGGAAGATGGATAAAAGCAGGGAGTTCCCATCCAAAAGCCTGATATAACAAGAAGTGCCGGGGAGTGCTAACAATCCATTCCTCTCCCCTAATCACATGAGAAATCTCCATCAAATGATCATCCACTACACTAGCTAAATGATAAGTAGGATACCCATCCGATTTTAATAAGACAAAATCATCAAGAGTTTCATGGTCAAAAACCATTTCCCCCCGCAATTCATCTTTAACTTCTATTTTACCCTGTAAAGGGACCTTAAAACGGATAACATACTTCCTGCCTTGAGCTTTATACTCTTCAACTTGATCCCAGGTTAAATCCCGGCAATGCCGATCATAGCCGGAAGGTTGATTATTTAGTTCTTGCTTTCCGCGCATCTCTTCCAGACGTTCTGGGGTACAAAAACAGTAATACGCCTTTCCCTTTTTAACAAGGTCTTCCGCATAATTTTGATAGAGATCCAATCTTTCCGATTGAAAGTAGGGACCTGCTTCCCCTCCAACATCCGGCCCTTCATCCCAATCTAAACCCATCCATTTGAGGCTGTTTTTTATATCTTCTACCGCATCGGGAACCAACCGATTGCGATCAGTATCTTCGATCCGTAGAATAAACGTTCCTCCAGTTTTTTTAGCTAACAGCCAATCATAAAGAGCTGTTCTAGCCCCTCCAATATGTTGGTAACCAGTGGGACTTGGCGCAAATCTTACTCTTACTACTTTTTTACTCAAACAAAACACCTCGCGTTGGTAACATTTAGTTTATTTTTCGTCTTTTCTCTTTAAAAATCCTGCAATTTTAAAATAAAAGTCATAACCACCGTAAAATGGAGTTTTACTGATTACTGGTTATCCAGTGCTTATCTTTGGAAGCAAGCAAAAGCCGAAAAAGCAAACAGCCAATACAAGCAATAAAAAAAGCCAATCAAGGCTTGTTTTTAACGAGCGACCAGCGACTAAAAACGAGCAGAATCCTTCTCATTCAATAGGAGTTAAACCTACGCTAATCTTTAACGCCTCATCGACTTTAACCATCATTTCCTCGTTTAACTCCCCAATTTTTTCACTTAATCTTCTTTTGTCAATAGTCCTTAATTGCTCGCAAAGAATCACTGAATTACGGTCCAGCTGGCTAAAGTCTTTCTTAATCTCGACATGCGTAGGAAGTTTAGCTCGTTTGATTTTAGAAGTAACAGCGGCTACAATAGTAGTAGGGCTATAGGTATTCCCAATATCATTTTGGAGAATAAGAACGGGGCGTAGTCCGCCCTGTTCCGAACCAATAACTGGATTTAAATTGGCAAAAAAGAGATCGCCACGTCTCACTATCAACTACTCTCACCCACCACCAGTGTCTCCAAATAACGATCCATCTCTTCCATCTCCTCGGAGATACCCTCCTCAGAAAGTTCCAGATTAAGTGAGCCCATTTTTTTATAACCAAAAGCCATTTTTTCCCTCTTCTCCGACAACATTTTTTCTTCTAATAAATGCTGCATGGCCGCTCTAATGAACGCGCTTCTACTTCTATACTCTTTATCTGCAACTTTATCGACCGCTTCGAGCAAGCTTTCGGGAAGAAGAACTACCACCCGACGGTTCATCATTTACACCCCCAGGCAAAGTCCTCACTGATTATTATATACTTTTGGATAAATTTCAGTCCATGGAAGAGTCTGCTTTAACCATGCCGAAAGCTGCTGCAAAGTTTATTGTATCGATCGGAGGTAAGTTCAATTTAGTTTTTAAGAGTTAAAGAGACTTAATCTGCCATGAGATCCTTTGTTTACTGTTTCGAGAAAAACTTATCGATTCCTTCCCCCTTTAAGCAGGAGGTCGTTGGAAAATTTCCCTACCCCCAGGCCAATGTTTAAGACCTTCCACAATTAGAAGCAGATAACCTGAGTCAATCTGTATCTCTACGGGGGTGGCGATAAATTCATTATGAACTCCTCTCGTCGACCCCAACTCAATTGTGACATTACGAAGGGGATATTTAGCCCCAGCAATACTCACCCCTTTAACGATTGAAGAATAGGGAAGAAGAGAAAAATGTCCATCCAAAAAGGGGGTAATAATAATATGTTCTTTTGGAGCAAGAAAAGTTACGATCTGCTCGCTACCAATCATGATCGCCTCGGTCTTCTGTAATTTTGCCTTATACAATAAAGATAAATTGGCTAGCGTATGATCTAACCTCCCCCCCAGCCCGCCAAAAACCTGTATTTCTTCAATTTTCCTACTTAGTGCTAAGTCCATACCAAGCTCCAGATCAGTCCAATCTTTTTCTCGCTGATAAGTAAAGAGTTCGGCGCCTTTGTCCGCAAAAAATTCTCTGTACTGGAGAGGTAAGGAATCAAAATCACCCAGCATAATATTAGGTATATAACCCAAATCATACAGAGGTTTCCCCCCGCCATCGACCGCCATTAATAAATCATACCCGGATTCAAGCTCTTTACGGAGAAATCCCTTATTAATAGGTCCTCCCCCTACCAGTATTCCCTTTTTACTTTTTATACCCATCTCTTCCGTCACACCTTTGTCGTATGAAAAAAGACACGACCAAAGGATAGTCGTGTCTTGATGCTTAACGTTTGGAGAATTGCGGCGCTTTTCTTGCTTTTTTCAATCCGTATTTCCGCCGCTCTTTCGCTCTGGAATCCCTTGTTAAAAAGCCCGCCCGTTTCAGCGGTATTCTAAACTCAGAATCAACTTTAAGCAAAGCACGGGCAATACCATGCCGGATGGCGCCTGCCTGTCCACTGACTCCTCCGCCATATACTGTGGCAACAACGTCATACTTCCCGTTAGTACCGGTCTGTTCTAAAGGTTGTTGAATTAAAACTTCTAAAACCTTACGCCCAAAATAGTAACTAGCATCTTTATTATTTACCTGGATTTTTCCCTGCCCGGGAACCAGCCATACCTTAGCAATTGCCGTTTTTCTGCGACCAGTGCCATAGTATCTAAGATTATCCATTTTTTTTGCACTCGGCAAAGTTCGTTACCTCCCTTCGACTCAAGCCTTAATCTCCAACGGCTCGGGTTTCTGAGCCGCATGAGGATGTTCCGGTCCGCGATAAACTTTTAACTTTTTAAACTGTGCTCGTCCCAATCTATTATGGGGGATCATTCCATAGATAGCCTTCGTCACTACCAGTTCCGGTTTTTTATCCATTAACGTCTGGCATGACGTAACCTTCAACCCACCCGGATACTGTGAGTGAGAATAATACTTTTTTTGCTGTAGTTTTTTCCCAGTCAGCACAATTTGCTCGGCATTAACCACAATAACATGATCGCCACAGTCTAAATTAGGGGTGTAATCCGGTCGATGTTTACCCCGGAGAATACCCGCAACTACGCTAGCCAATCTACCCAAAGTTTTACCTTTAGCATCGACAAGATACCATTTTCTTTCCATCTCTTCTGGTTTGGCCAGATAGGTTTTCAATATCAAAACCTCCCTTGCAACCGAGGTTCTAATCTCCGCTGCGACTCGGGGCTCGAGAGTCTCAGAGTAAAATTAACCTCATTTATGAACTTCTTAATTATACCAAAGAACATAGCAATTGGTCAAGAGTTGTCTACAAACGAGTCATCAGTACTGAACAGAGAGCAAAGTTAACCCCTGGGGTGGAGCGGTTGGTCCCGCCTTTTCTCTCTTCCCCGTTGCTAAAATCTCTCGGATCATAACCGGAGCCATCTTCCCCTCTCCAATTAACAACAGCGTTCCCACAATATTCCGCACCATTTTATATAAGAAACCATTACCTTTTAACATAAAAATAAGTTCTTCCCCTTGCTCCTCAATCTCCACCTGGTAAAGGTGGCGAGTAGTGGTGAGCGCCGAGGAGCCGGCAGCGGCAAAACCTTTGAAATCATGGAGCCCCACCAGAGTGGCGGCCGCTTCTCTGATCGCGGCCACCTCAAGCACAACCGGATAATGATAGGAGTAACGGCGAAGAAAAATATCCGGCCACCGGCGACGAGAGACAATATATTGGTATGTTTTAGCCTTAGCCCCATACCGCGCATGAAAATCCGGCGCCACCTCTTCGGCGTTCCACACCACGAGATCCGGAGGGAGACAGGAATTAAAAGCCGCAGGCCAACGCCGAAGAGGAATCCGGGACGAGGTCTTAAAATTGATAACCTGACCCTTGGCGTGAACTCCGGAATCCGTGCGCCCGGAAGCTATAATTTGGGGCACGGCATCAGTCAATTTCAATAAGGCTTTTTCTAACTCTCCCTGGACTGTTCTCTCCCCTTGGGCTTGTCTTTGAAACCCGCAAAAATCAGTTCCATCGTAAGCAATGGTGACTTTCAGGTTTGTTACTTCCGGCACTAGAAAACACCCCTACTTCTCGTAACTCGTCGCTCGATTGAATGATAACCTTTGCAAGCCAGTTCCCTATAAATCCTGTTTTCATCATTCATGTACACGGTTTAACCATGCTCCTCCGGTTATGATGTAAAATCTGCAAACAGACAAATCTACTAATCCCGAAAAATGATCATAATGAATACGCAATTGAACTTTGCCTAATCAGGTATGGCTTAATCTGGAACGAACTGAAAGCTTGCAATAGCGTTTCCCCTGGTATAGATCGATTAGTCACGAAATCGGATATGTGGTTAAATCTTAAATAATTGAATTATGCAATTTCTTAATCTAGTCATTACTTCGATATTCAACATAAAAATACCTGTCTAATCTAATTTAAGGACTTTTTGCAGAAGAAGCTCTTATTGCTTTGACATTTAAACTTCGTCTTGCAAGAATATAACTAATAATTACGAAGAATAGATAGAGAATAATTTTACTCGTTAGATGCCGATCTGGAAGCCCTAAAAGAAAAAATCTGCTAATATCGGTGGCCCACGTTAATGGATTAATACTGCTTATTGCCTTAATAATAAAAGGTGTTTTTTCGAGAGGATAGTATACTGAACTGATGAACATTAAGGGAGTCATTACTAGATAGTACATACTATTAAACTCATCTTGGGTTTTTACTTTTAGAGCTAAAAACATTAGTATGAAAAACCAACCCCAGGAAATTATGATCAAAGCTAAAAAGAATAATATTATCTGCTCCGGCTTAGAGAAGTATCCCGGCTTCATTAAATAGGTAAAGGTAAGCATAATTATTCCTTGAACTAATGAAAGGATACTATTAAAGAGCAATTTGCCAATTAGAATACTCTCTCTTTTAATCGGATAAGTTAATATCTCATCGAACAGACCCACATATTTGTCAAGGAATAACCTAGTGGATGCAACCATGGCATTAGTGATAATACTTATATTAATCGCTCCGGAAAGAAAAAAAGATAAATATGGGACGCGAACTTGCCCAATCTTAATATCGCCAACGGCCTCTCCTAAAGCAACTCCAAAGATAAAAAGAATAACTAAGGGATTAACAATATTTTCAGTTATGATTCTTGATGAAGTTACTCTGGTTTTATACTCTCGATAAAGATTAGCAAATATATCATTCATTTGTTTTCCTCTTTCCGCTGGATTATTTTCATAAATACCGTTTCTAAAGATGGTTCTTTCACTTCAAATTTCGTAACGCAATGATTTTGGGTAAATTGATTTATAATCTCGAGAGGATTATAAACTTTTTTATTAATAATAAACTCAAGATAAGATTCTTTGTAGTTGATATTAACTTCCTCAATCATCTTCATCTTTCTGATCTCAGCTTCAATTTCAGCGGTAACCTGATCAAAACATAATTTAACTTGAAATGATTCACCGATAACTTTTTTGATCTCATTGATAGGGCCTTGAATTAAAGTACTACCGTTTTTAATAATAATAATGCTGTTACATATTTCTTCCGCTTCATCAAGCCGTTGCGTCGTAAGTAATATTGTTCTTCCGCTTTGAGCTTCCATTTTAATCAATTTTAGGCATTGTTGCTTAATTATAGGATCCATCCCCTCCGTAGGTTCATCTAAAATTAAGATTGGACTTTGAACCAAAAAAGCCTTGGCGACTTGCAGCCGCCTTCGGTACCCCCCACTTAAATCCCCCGCTTTTGTATTTAAGTATTGTTCAAGTTCAAATATATTAATGACCTTATCAATTTGATTTACTAAGTTTTTCCCCTTTAACCCATGAAAATACCCAAATATTTTTAAATTTTCTTTGACATCTAACCATAAATCCACTGCATTTCCTTGAAGAATAACTACCATATATTCCCTTATTTCCTTAGCCTGAGTCAGAATATTATAGTTTTTAACTGTTACTTCACCGGATGTTGGAAGAATGATGGTAGATAATATTTTTACTGAAGTACTTTTTCCGGCCCCATTGGGACCTAGTAAACCAACTATTTCTCCTTCTCCGACATCAAAAGTAAGACCATCTAAAGCTTTGATCGTCTTGTTCTTAGCATAGAATTATTTTCTCACATCAGTAAAGCGGATCAATCTGATTCCTCCTTTGTGTATTCTTGGCCATTTATTTTGTTCAAAAGAATAAATAGCCCATTTTTTTCTTGTAGTAAAACTCTTTCCTCACGATAATAACATGTTTCAAAAAAAGAACCAGTGAATATATAGCCAGAGGATAGATCCTTTCTCATAAACATATGGAAAGCAAATTTATCGACCGATATAACACCCTTATTTCAATATTAAATGATAATAATAATATGTACAATTTTTTAATAAGTGTCAAGTACTATTTGCCAACTTTCTCTTCCATAACCATTTGTTACCTCCTAAACTACCATTAATCCATTTTTGTAAACGAGAATACTAGAGATTTCCCAAACACAACTAAACTCCACGATCTTGTTTATGTTTTTATGAAAGCCGAACATAGGAAAATACTTCTATATCGTTTACAACGGAACTTATCCTTAAGCTAATTTTCTATCTTCTCAATAATTCTACTTAATTACGTAAATAATTTATCTCTTTCATTCTGTTAACTATAGATTATAAAGAAAAAAGAAGCTGTTAACAAGCTTAAGTCGCTCCAGCTTCCTTTTCTAAAGAACATTCAATTGTTTATTGAGTAAACCGGATACTCTGATAATCAGCAAAAACCAGTAAATCTTAATAATGTCTCTACTACATTTAAGATTTAACCCTGAAACAACACTCGAGGCCAATTTTACCGGCTACCGTCCGCAGAATTCCCTTCGCCCAGCTTTCACAAGAGTAACGAGTAGTAAGCGACGAGCTACGAGAGCATTCTCTGCGCGCTCCAGAGTACGGCAAAAATTAATGTTAATAATAAACTCCAAGTATCTTGAGATACCCACTTCAGTTCATATAAAGAGCCACGCTGTCGCCCGGGAATATATCCTCTGGCTTCCATCGCTTGGGCGACTTCCATTGAACGCCGAAAAGAAGTAATAAATAAAGGAACTACCATGGCCAGCAGGCCGGTAATTTTCTTCCACCATTTACCTTCAAAGGTAACCCCTCTTGCTCTTTGTGCTATCGTGATCTCGGTCGCTTCTTGCTGCAATAAAGGGAAGAAACTAAGAGACAAGCCTAAGATCATAGCCACATCCGCCACCGGAAGCCAGCGACTGAAGGGCTTGAAGATTAATTCCAATCCTCTGATAATCGTCAGCGGCTCGCTGGTCCCTAATAACCATGAACTTGCTAATAATAAATTAAGCAAGCGGCTCAGATAGAGAAAGGAATCATTTACCGACACAAATATTAAGTTTGCTAAGAAAGTCAAAAGCAGGAGCCAACGGAAAGACGATATGGTTTTCCATGCCCGAGAGGAAGGAAGGCGGGCTGAATAAAAGAGAAAGGCATGTACTAATAGAAAAAAGAGCTGCCCTGACAAACGATTTTCTGTCACCGTAAGGGTAGCGCTGGTTACCATCACCAGCAATTTAAGACGGGGATCCCTGCGATGCCAGAAAGAGTTTGTTGGGTAGAAAGTTCCATAATTCAAGGCCCCTCTACCCCCTCTCTTTCTTTTCTTAGGAATTGACGCAGTTCTTTCAGGGCTTCAGTTTCCATATTTTGTTCGGGATTTACCTGAGCCCCTTCTGCTTTTAACTGTAAAAGGACAGATAATAAGAGCGGTAACTCTAAACCCAACTCCGCAAAAGGTTGAAATCTTGCCGCCAACAATCCCCAGGTCGTATCCGCCCTGAGAACTCCTTGTTCCAGAAGTAATACTCTGTTGGTAATAGCATAAAGAAAGTTGGGTTCGTGAGAGGCGATTAGAAGGCCCATTTTTGTTTCTGACCTAATTTTTTTTAACAAGATAACTAAAGATTCTTTACCCGTACGATCCAGGCCGATCGTGGGCTCGTCGAGAAGTAAAAAACGAGGTTTCATTGCAATGGCAGAGGCTAAGGCTACTCTCCGTTGTTCCCCTCCGGAAAGCAAGAAAGGAGGAACCTCCCACTTTTCTACGGGTAATTCTACGGCTGCTAATGCCCATTCTACCCGTGCGGAAATTTCTGCCGAAGAGAGCCCCTGATTTTCCGGACCAAATTGTACTTCTTCCCACACAGTAGCAGCAAAAAAACCACGATGGGGCTCTTGGATTGATAAAACGATCGGTCCACTTTTTTTACTTATTTTTACCCGACCGGATGTAGGTTTGAGCAGCCCGGCAATCACCCGTAACAAGGTGGATTTACCTGAACCTGTTGGTCCAATTAGGGCCGTTGCTTCTTGCTCCATTAACACTATACCGACTCCGGTTAAAGCCTTGCGCTTAAAGCTATGGCCTCGATCAAACTCAACTGAGACTTCTTCTAAATTAATTTCCATATCTCTGACACCAATTCATTTAGGTTAATTAATCCGGGATTACTAATTCCCAGATCTAAAGCTAATTGCGAAACCGGTGGGAGGCTCACCCCCCATGCCCGCGCTTGCTCCGGGAGCCGCAGTAATTCTAATGGTGAGCCCAGCCAAACCATTCTTCCGTTAGCCATCACCATTACTTGGTCGGCGGCCATAACTTCCTCTAGGCTATGAGTAAACCAGATGATGGTCTGACCCGCAGCCCTTAATTCCTCTAACCGCAGGTTAATTCGTTTTCTAGCTCCAGGGTCAAGCATGGCTAAAGGTTCATCCAGCAACAGCAGTTTGGGCTTTAAAACCCAAAGATCGGCCAATGACAGTAAGCGTTTTTCTCCCCCGGATAAATAATGGGGTTCCGCAGTCTTTAAGTCGTCAAGGTGAAAATAAGTTAACCCTTCGTCAACCGCAGCTCTAATCTCCTGGGAAGAGAGCGTCCTATTCTCTAGACCAAAGGCCACCTCGGTCTCAACAGTGCTGGCGACAAACTGGTTGTCGGGATGCTGAAAAACCATTCCCACCTGTTGATAAATTTCGCAGAGATCTTCTTCCTTTGATGTCGAGAAGCCATCCACTAAGACCTGTCCGGAAGTAGGTTTTAACAGACCACAACATAAACGGGCCAGAGTTGATTTCCCCGACCCGTTAGCTCCAAGAACTGCTAAGAACTCCCCTGCTTTTAGAGCTAAATTAACCTGACAAACCCCGGTTTTTTCAGAGCCGGGGTAGCAGTAGGTGACTTGATCTAAAATAAAGAATTTTCCCATAGGTTAAACTAATTCAATTAGCGCCATCGGAGCTGCATCCCCACGTCTGGGTCCTAATTTTACGATGCGGGTATAACCCCCATTACGCTCGGTATAACGAGTGGCAATCTCATTAAATAACTTTTTAACTACATCTTTGTCGCTGATTACCATCGCAACTTGACGACGGGCATGAATATCTCCCTGTTTACCCCAAGTAATAAGGTTTTCTGCCAGCATTCGAAGTTCTTTAGCCTTTACTTCGGTTGTTTCAATTTTCCCATGGGTTAATAGGTCGGTAACCATATTACGGAAAAGGGCTTTCCTATGCCCCAATGGACGACCTAACCGTCGTAGGGTCATGATCATTCCCTCCTTTGAGTTTAAAATATAGACGCAAGATAAAGTAAATTAATTAATTATGGACTATGGGTGGAAGGAATTATTCTTCCGACTTCCGGAGTGAAAGTTCGAGGGCTTCCAATTTCTGCTCCACTTCTTCCAGGGATTTCTTCCCCAGATTTCTAACCTTCATCATATCTTCCGGAGTCTTTTTAATCAATTCTTGAACCGTATTAATCCCGGCCCTTTTTAAACAATTATAAGATCTCACCGATAGATCTAGCTCTTCGATATTCATTTCTAAAATTTTGTCCTTGGACTCTTCTTCCTTCTCCACCATAATTTCAGCTTCACTTACCGTGTCGCTTAAATTTACAAAGAGCATTAGATGTTCGGTAAGAATCTTGGCGGCTAGACTTAGCGCTTCTACCGGATTAATACTACCGCTGGTCCATAACTCAAGAACTAGTTTATCATAGTCCGTGATCTGACCCACACGGGTATTTTCCACCACATAGTTAACTTTTTGCACCGGAGTAAAGATCGAATCAACGGGAATAACTCCGATAATATTCTCCTGGCCTTTGTTTTTCTCTGCAGGAACATAACCTCTGCCTTTATCAAAAGTAATCTCCATCACCAGGCTCCCGCCTTCACTAACCGTAGCGATGTGTTGTTCAGGGTTTAAAATCTCGATATCGCTAGAAACCTGAATATCCCCAGCCGTGACTTTCCTAGGCTCTCTAACCTCGAGACGGGCAACTTTTGGACCATCCTCATGCATTTTAACCAGAATTTCTTTGAGATTCATAATAATCTCGACCGTATCCTCAACCACTCCCGGAATAGTTGAAAACTCATGAAGAACGCCATCAATCTTTACAGATGTCACAGCATATCCCGGAAGCGAAGAAAGAAGAACACGCCGCAAAGAATTCCCTAAAGTTGTGCCATAACCCCTCTCTAAAGGCTCAACTATAAACCTACCATACCGATCTTCTTCAATTTCTTCAATCGAAACCTTGGGCTTTTCGATTTCAATCATATAAAAGCCTCCCTTCCAGCCTTAGGTTACTCAAAGGCTACTAGTCTAACGGGAGTAAAGCTCGACAATAAGATGTTCCTGAATAGGAACGTCGATCTGTTCCCGCGAAGGTATAGAGATAACCCGGGCGGTCCAGACATTAGTATCCAATTCTAACCATTCAGGGATATTTTGTCCATTATTAGCTTCAAGAATACCTTTAATTAGTAAAGAATTAGACGCTCCATCTTTTAATTTAATAACATCACCGGGCTTAACCTGGTAAGAAGGGATATTAACCTTACGATCATTTACGCGGAAGAAACCATGTCTTACCAGTTGACGCGCTTCTTGCCTGGAACCAGCCAATTTTAAACGATAAACCACATTATCCAGTCTGGTTTCTAACAGTTGAAGAAGGTGTTCGCCAGTAATACCCTTCTTCCTTTCAGCCAAATCGAAATACCTGGCAAATTGTGCTTCAAGGATCCCGTAGATCCGACGAAGTTTCTGCTTTTCTCGTAACTGTAAACCATATTCGGACTGCTTCTTCCTGGCCTGTCCATGCTGGCCGGGGGCATAACTTCGCCGACTAAAACTGCATTTATCAGAAAGGCAACGATCACCCTTCAAAAAAAGTTTTTCACCTTCTCGGCGACACATTTTACAAACTGAACCGATATATCTTGCCATTTTCCATACACCTCCTTGAGTTAGACACGACGCCGTTTTGGAGGACGGCAGCCATTATGCGGTATTGGGGTGACATCTTTAATCATACTAACTTCCAAACCCGCAGCCTGTAAAGAACGGATCGCAGCTTCACGCCCGGCTCCCGGACCTTTTACATAAACCTCAACCTGTTTTAAGCCGAAGTCCATTGCCGTTTTAGCGGCACTTTCTGCAGCCATTCCGGCAGCATAGGGTGTGTTTTTACGCGAACCTTTAAAACCCATCGCTCCAGCCGAAGACCATGATAAGACATTGCCATTTTGGTCTGAAATAGTAATAATTGTATTGTTAAATGTAGATTTAATATGGGCTGAGCCGTTCTCTACATATTTCTTCTCTCTTCTTCTAGTTCTAGCGCCTTTTCTCGGAGCCGCCATCTAAATATCCCTCCCTTATGCCTTCTTTTTACGTCCAACAGTCTTAATCGGACCTTTTCTTGTCCGAGCATTAGTTTTAGTTCGTTGCCCACGAACAGGTAAACCCCGACGGTGTCTAAGACCACGGTAACTTCCAATTTCAATCAGCCGTTTAATATTCATGTTTTCTTCTCGTCGGAGGTCACCTTCAACTTTATATTCATGGTCAATAACCTCACGCAGTTTAGAAATTTCATCTTCGGTTAAATCTCTAACTCTTGTATCTGGATTAATCCCAGTCTTCTTCAAGAGTTCACGAGAGATAGATGAACCAATACCATAAATATAAGTCAAAGCAACTTCCAGTCGTTTATCCCTTGGTAGATCAACACCGGCAATTCGAGCCAATCTTTTTCCCCTCCTTTAACCCTGTTTCTGCTTGTGCTTTGGATTAATACAAATCACCATCACACGCCCTTTACGGCGAATGATCTTACAATGTTCGCAAATTGGTTTAACTGACGGAGCAACTTTCATGGTGTACCTCCTCACATATGCAAATTAAATAACTACCCATTAAGCGCGGAAGAACAAAGAAGGAAATTTATTTGTAACGATAAATAATTCGGCCACGGGTTAAATCATATGGTGATAATTCTACCATCACCCGGTCTCCAGCGAGAATTTTAATAAAATTCATTCTCATCTTCCCGGAAATATGAGCCAAGACTTTATGCCCATTTGCCAGTTCTACCCGAAACATCGCATTCGGTAACGGCTCAACCACAGTACCGTCCACTTCAATAATATCATCTTTACCCAAGGCTGATCTCTCCTTCCTCTTTTTTTTCTCCCCAACGCTGGATAGCGCTATATACCTCTTCATCTGTTACTTGGCCACCACTAGACAATTTATTTTCAATCAGTTCATCAACCCACAGGGAGATTGAAAGGTGCTTAACACTTTTCTTTTTGGGTTGTTTTATTGAGCGTTTAATTCCATCTGCCACCAAGACATAATAATCGTCTATCAAGCCAACAATTAGAAAGTTTTGCCCGCAATCTCGACCCTGAGTAGAAGTGACTTTTTGTCCTAAACGGAGTCCGGCGACAGTCATTTTTACCATTGAACCAGCTCCTCTGTTTCCCCTTCTGAGCTATTAACTTTGGTTAAGATTACCGGATCACCTTCAGTCACCAGTACAGTATGCTCAAAATGGGCAGAGTATGAACCATCAGCAGTCGTTACGGTCCAACAATCCTCCGGGTCTACTTTAACCTGACAATTTCCGGCATTAACCATCGGTTCAACAGCTAAAGTCATTCCTGGTTTTAAAATTGGATCATATCCTCTCCCCAAGGGAGATACAAAATTAGGAACCTGCGGTTCTTCATGCATTGATTGACCGATTCCATGGCCAACAAAATCCCTGACGACCGAGAAGCCGTTTTCTTCTACATGGTTCTGAATTGCTCGCGAAATAGCTGATAAGCGATTACCTGCCCGAGCTTCTGCCAAACCCTGCCATAAAGACTCTCTGGTAATCTTCAGCAATTTCTGATGCTTTAAAGTAATTTCTCCGACCCCAACTGTGATCGCGGCATCACCATAATAGCCCTCATAAACCACCCCAAAATCTAACCCCACAAGGTCTCCTGTTTCCAACCTCCGCGGTCCGGGAATGCCGTGCACTACTTGATTATTTACAGAGATACAAATACTAGCAGGAAACCCTTGGTAGCCTTTAAAGGCTGGTTTAACCCCAAATTCCTGAACTGCCGCCTCCGCCAGATCATCCAATTCTTTAGTAGTAATACCTGGTTTGATGGCCAAAACCACCCGACTTAAAATTCTGCCGGTAATTTCTCCAGCTTTACGCATCCGGGCGATTTCAAACTTGGATTTTCTACTGATCATGGACTCACCCAGTTTCGTAAACCCGTCACGATCTCATCGTAAACATCTAAGATCGCCTGTGCGCCTTTAACCTGAAGTAAAAGTCCGGATTTCCGGTAATACTTAATCAAAGGTTCGGTCTGCTTAACATAAACATCAAGTCTCTTCTTGACAGTCTCCTCATAGTCATCTTCCCTGTGAATCAGTTTTCCCCGGCAAAGATCACAAATCCCTACTTGCTTCTCTTTTTTCGTCAATATATGGTAAACAGCGCCACATTCCTGGCAAATCCTTCGTCCGGAAAGTCGACTGATCAGGAGCTTAGAATCTACATCAATATTTATTACCGCGGTTAAGGTTCTCCCGTTTGCTTGTAAATATTGATCTAAGGCCTTCGCTTGGGGAAGAGTTCGGGGAAAACCATCGAGAAGAAAACCATTGGTAGCATCGGGTTGTGCCAGTCGTTCACCAACAATCCCTATTACGATCTGATCAGGAACTAATTCGCCGGCAGTAATATATTTCTCCGCTTTCTCTCCTAGAGCAGTTTGGTTCTTAATAGCTTCCCTAAAAATATCTCCCGTAGAGATATGAGGAATACCAAACTCTTTCCCAATCTTTTCAGCCTGCGTTCCTTTTCCAGCCCCGGGGGGGCCTAAAAGTATTAGGTTCATCAAACTCACCTACTTCAGAAACCCTTCATACTGACGCATAATTAGTTGCGCTTCAATCTGTTTCATAGTGTCAATCGCCACCCCTACGGCAATCAATAAACTAGTTCCTCCAAACCCGATCTGCTGAATCCCTGTTAGCGGACTAAGAAGATACGGAAGCAAGGCCACAAATGTTAAGAATAAAGCGCCTGCCGTCGTAACTCTGGTTAACACTTTATCTAAATATTCGGCTGTTGGTCTTCCGGGACGAATCCCCGGAATAAAACCGCCATATTTCTTCAGGTTATCAGCAACCTCTACCGGGTTAAAAGTAACCGCAGTATAGAAATAAGTGAAAAGAAAGATAAAAACGGAGTAAATAATCAGATAGATCGTTCTTCCAGGAAAGAAAAAACGGTTAATAAACTTATAAACACCACTGGTCACTGGCAGAAAACCAGCTATCGTCATCGGGAAAGCCAAGACCGAAGAAGCAAAAATTACCGGGATGACACTTACTTGATTAACGCGAAGGGGGAGATGAGTAGATTGTCCACCATACATCTTTCGCCCCACAACTCTTTTCGCATATTGAACCGGTATTTTTCTTTCACCCTGGGTCACAATAACAATAAACGCCACAATCGCCACGGTCAAAACTACAAAGAGTAAAAGACCGAACAGACTAACGCCACCCTCACCTACAGCTTGCATGTTAGCAATAGCATTAGGAACAAAACGAGCGACAATTCCGGCAAAAATTAACATAGAAACACCATTGCCAATCCCACGTTCAGAAATGATATCTCCCAACCAAGTAAGAAAAACTGTCCCCGCCGTCATCGTAATAATAATCGAAATCAACGACCCAGTGCTGCCGGGATTAACCATTGCTTGGCGAAAACCCATCGTGATCGCCCAGGCTTGAAGCAGAGCAAGAAGCATAGTGAGATATTTAGTATACCGAGAAATAATTCTCCTGCCTTCCGCGCCTTCTTTAGATAGTTCTTGCAGCCTGGGAATGACCATCATTAACAGCTGAAAAACAATCGATGAGGTGATATAAGGGTTAACGCCTAAGGCAAAGACTGACATATTGCTTAAGGCGCCTCCTGAAAAAAGATCCAAGAGGTTGAAAATGTTATTCTCCCCAAAATTATGAGGTTTCATTCCTGGAACTACTATATGGGAACCTAAGCGAAAGATCGCAAGTAGAAATAGCGTCCAATAAAACTTTTTCCGCAGATCGGGTATTTTAAAAGCGATTTTTAATGATTCCAACATCTATATCACCTCAGCTTTTCCACCGGCTGACTCGATCTTTGTTGTTGCAGATCCACTGAAAGCATGCGCCTTAACAACAAGTTTTTTATCAAGTTTTCCTCGGCCTAGAACCTTCACCCCATCATCAGTTTTTTTAATCAAGCCATTGGTTACTAACAGTTCGGGAGTAACCTCTGTGCCATCGGCAAAGCCATTAAGTCGATCCACGTTAATTTCAACCCAGATTTTCCGATTGAAATTTTTAAAGCCTCTTTTCGGTAAGCGGCGCTGCAGAGGGGTTTGCCCTCCTTCAAAAGCTGGACCTTTTCCCCCACCGGAGCGTGCCTTCTGGCCTTTATGCCCTTTACCAGAGGTCTTTCCTAAACCAGAACCAATACCCCGCCCTACCCGTTTACGAGTAACCTTCGACCCGGATGCAGGTCTTAAATCCTCAAGCCTCATCTTGGCACCTCCTATTCTTCAGTTACTTCGACAAGATGTTCGACTTTTTTGACCATACCTTGAATTACCGGATTATTAGGTTGAACTACCGATTGATGTAAGCGACGAAGACCGAGGGCGGCGATGGTTGCTTTCTGGTCTTCACTCCGACCAATGGCGCTCCGTTTCCAAGTAATAACAAGGTTTTTCTTCATAATCTCTTTTTTCGGCATCATTCACCACCCCTTATCCCTGAACTTTTTCCACAGGTATGCCCCGTAGACGAGCCACTTCTTCTACACGTTTCAATGAGTTTAACCCTGCAACCGTGGCATTAACCATATTCATGGGATTAGAAGAACCAATTGATTTGGTTAAAATATCACGAACTCCGGCTAATTCTAAAACCGCACGGACCGGACCACCAGCAATCACCCCTGTGCCAGGCGCCGCCGGTTTTAATACCACTCGACCGGCGCCAAATCGGCCCACGATCGGATGAGGGATAGTGGTACTAACCATTGGCACGGCAAAGAGTTTCTTTTTAGCATCTTCAACACCTTTACGGATCGCCTCAGGAACTTCACCTGCTTTCCCTAGCCCAACTCCCACATGTCCCTGTCCATCTCCCACTACAATTAAGGCGCTAAAGTTAAAACGACGACCGCCTTTGACCACCTTGGCCACACGATTAATGAAGACCACTCGCTCAGTGAGCTCCAATTCATTTGGGTTAATCCGCTTCATCATATCCCTCCTTCACTTAAAACTCTAGACCGTTCTCACGGGCTGCTTCAGCTAAGGCAGCAATTCTGCCTTGATAAATATGGCCGCCGCGGTCAAAGACCACTTGTTTGATTCCTTGTACCTGAGCCCTTTGCGCAATAATTTTACCAATAATTTTCGCGCTTTCAATATTACCTCCATAACCCTTGACCTCTTTCCGGATTTCAGGATCGAGGGTCGAAGCGGAAAGAAGGGTTTTTCCCTGTACATCGTCGATGATTTGCGCATAAATATGGTGAAGGCTTTTAAATACCGATAACCTCGGACGTTCACTTGTACCGGATAACTCCTTCCGCAGCCGGACATGACGTCTGGCGCGAGCTTCCTTGCGATTAGCTCTTTTAAACACCAATTTCCACTCCTTTCTGCGGATTATTTCCCGACTTTACCGGCTTTACCGGCTTTTCTACGAATTACTTCGGTTTCATATTTAATACCTTTACCTTTATAAGGTTCAGGCTCACGCGCACTCCGGATTTCAGCGGCTATCTGCCCAACTTGTTGTTTGTCAATACCTTTAACCACAATCTTGTTGGGCGCAGGCACTTCGATTTCAATCCCAGGAATGGCGTCAAACTCTACTGGGTGAGAGTAACCGATGGTAAGCACCAGTTTATTACCTTGTTTAGCTGCGCGATAACCAACACCGTTAATCTCCAAAGTTTTAGAGAACCCGGTAGTTACCCCTTCAACCATATTAGCAACCAAACTCCTGGTTAACCCGTGTAAAGATTTATAGTATTTTTCTTCATTTGGTCTCTCAATCTTTATTGTCTTCTCTTCCTGTACTACCTTGATTCCCTCCGGAATCTCTTGTTGCAATTCTCCTTTAGGACCTTTAACCCGTACAGTATTACCATCGATTTTAAGTTCAACTCCGGTCGGAATAGTAATCGGCTGTAGACCAATTCTTGACACAATTTACACCCCCATTCAAAAGAAACCGGTATTTAGAATTAAGCTGCTGATCATTCCACACTCAATTAACCCTCTTACTACTTCTCATAGTTCGTCGCTCGCCACTTACGAACACTTCGATGCTTTTCGTTCATGACTAATTACATGTTTTTTTTACTAGGGCTAAGTGGAAATTAAATCTTATCAACTCACCAGATATAACAGAGGACTTCTCCGCCAATTCCCATCTGGCGCGCAATTTTATCAGTCATGATTCCTTTAGAAGTAGAAAGAATAGCAATTCCTAGTCCCCCAAGCACTTTTGGGATCTGATCTTTCTCCGCATAGACTCTTAAACCAGGTTTACTTATTCTTTTTAATCCGGTAATAATCCGTTCTTGGCCATTAAATTTTAACCGTAGACGGAGTATTCCTTGTTTATTATCATCAATAAACTCAAAATCTTGAATATATCCTTCTTCTTTGAGGAGCCTAGCCAGTTCCTTCTTAATATTCGAAGCTGGAATCTCCACATTTTTTGACCGCACGATATTGGCATTTCGAATTCTTGTTAACATATCCGCAATTGGGTCAGTCACAACCATGTTGTCAAACCTCCTTCCTTACCAGCTGGCTTTTACAACACCGGGAATCTCGCCACGGTGAGCCAGATTTCGGAAACAAATACGGCAAAGCTGAAATTTCCGCATATAAGCACGGGGACGCCCACAGACTTTACATCTGTTGTAAGCCCGCACTGGAAATTTGGGTTTACGATTTGCTTTTAAGATCATAGATTTTTTGGCCATTGTTTAACCTCCTTCGCTTAGGACGCCCTAAAAGGCATACCCAGGAGTTTTAATAACTCTAAACCTTCTTCATCATTCTTAGCCGTGGTGACAATCACCACATCCATCCCACGAACCTTATCGATCTTATCATAATTAATTTCGGGGAAGATTAGCTGTTCCTTAAGACCTAAGTTATAATTACCACGCCCATCAAAAGACTGAGGAGAAACACCTCTAAAGTCACGGATCCGAGGAAGGGTGACATTGAAAAGTTTATCAAGAAACTCATACATTCTTTCTCCGCGCAATGTTACCTTACAGCCAACGGACATCCCCGCCCTCACCTTGAAAGCGGCAATTGATTTTTTAGCCTTAGTTACGACTGGCTTCTGACCGGAGATCAACGCTAAATCATTAACTGCAGCGTCCATTACTTTGGCGTCTTGCGTTGCTTCCCCCACACCCATATTAATTACAACTTTTTCAAGTCGGGGAATCTGCATTATATTTTTATAACCAAAACGACTTTTTAAGCCTGGTATCACTTCATTAATATATTTTTCCCGCAATCGAGACATGGTCAGCACCTCCTCTCAAACTCGAACATGGGTTAAACTTAATGCAGTTTTCGAGCTCATGATCAATAACCTCACTTTTCGCGTCTTGCAAGTTTGAATTCTGAAATAAAAGTAAAAAATGTGAGGTTAATCATAGTTATGACCGCATTTCTTACAAATCCTAACTAAGGAGCCATCAGGCGTTCGGTCACGTCCAATCCGCGCAGGCTGACCGCAACCATTACAGACTAACATCACCTTCGCCGCATTGAGGGGCATTGCTTTATCTATGACCCCGCCCTGGGGATTATTCTTAGTAGGCCTGGCATGTTTTTTTACCAGGTTAACACCCTCAACAATTACCATTCCTTTGCTTCTGAGCACTCTCTGAATTTTTCCGCGTTTATCTTTATCTTTTCCGGAGAGAACTATGACTTCGTCTCCCTTACGAAGAAAAGTCTTAAGGCCCACGACTATACCTCCCCTCTTCTCAGAATTTCCACCATCAGTTTTTATAACACCTCAGGAGCTAGCGACACGATCTTCATAAAGTTTTTCTCTCTCAGTTCACGAGCAACAGGACCAAAGATCCGGGTCCCCCTCGGATTCATCTGCTCATTGATGATCACTGCCGCATTATCATCAAAGCGAATATAGGAACCATCCGGTCTTCTAACTTCTTTACTAGTCCTGACTACTACAGCCTTAACAATCTCACCCTTCTTCACCCCAGCAATCCCCGCCCCTTTTCGGGCTGCAGAAGGGGGAAGCGCATCTTTAACAACCGCTACAATCAGATCTCCTAACCCGGCATAACGTTTTCCAGAACCGCCAAGGACGCGAATACACATTAGTTGTTTTGCTCCAGAGTTATCCGCCACGTTAAGATAAGACTCCACTTGAATCAAAACTGTATCCCCCTTTCCATCCACATATCTTAAGAGAGGTTATAGTGCGTCTTTAAGAAAAAAAGAAAATATTAACACTTATTCGGCCCTCTTCACCACAGAAATAACTCGCCACCGTTTATCTTTACTTAACGGTCTGGTCTCCACAATTTGAACTTGATCCCCAATCCGACACTCATTGTTTTCATCATGGGCTTTAAACTTAGTAGTACGCCTAATGGTCTTCTTATATAAAGGATGTCGTTCCAATCTCTCCACTGCCACTACTACGGTTTTATCCATCTTATCGCTTACAACTTGACCCATTCTGGTTTTCCTTGTAAGATGCTCCGACATGCTCATTCAACCTCCTTTTCCCATCATGCCCTGATTTTTAATTCACGTTCGTGGATAATCGTTTTAACTCTGGCAATATCCTTGCGGACATCCCTAACCCGCGCCGGATTATCTAACTGCCCGGTAGCCAGCTGAAAACGAAGGTTGAAGAGTTCGGATTTGAGGTCAGCGAGTTTCTTCTGTAGCTCTTCACCGGTCATTTCCCTAATTTCCTCAGCTTTCATCAGACTCACCACCCGCTTCCTCACGTTTTACAATTTTGGTTTTAATCGGTAATTTATGCCCTGCTAAGCGGAGAGCTTCCTTAGCTAACTCCTCTTCTACACCAGTAACCTCGAACATAATTTTCCCAGGCTTTACCACTGCCACCCAATACTCAGGCGCTCCTTTACCACTCCCCATTCGAGTTTCCGCTGGTTTAGCTGTTACCGGTTTATCGGGGAAGATTTTAATCCAAATCTTACCACCCCTTTTAATGTGCCTAGTCAAAGCAATACGGGCAGCCTCAATCTGAACGTTTGTAATCCAGCCTGGTTCCACCGCTTGTAACCCATAATCACCAAGGGTAAGTTGGGAACCACGGTAAGACATCCCTTTCAACCGACCACGCATCACCTTGCGATGTTTTACTCTCTTTGGAACCAGCATGTTTACTCTCCCCCCTCACCCTTAGCAACCTTTTTTTCCGGTAAAATTTCACCCTTATTAATCCAAACTTTAACGCCGATCTTACCATAAGTGGTATGAGCTTCGGCAAACCCATAATCAATATCAGCCCGCAAAGTATGCAAAGGCACTTTACCCTCACTATAGCCTTCAGTCCGAGCGATCTCGGCGCCCATCAAACGTCCGCTACATCTGACCTTTACACCTAAGGCCCCCAATCTCATAATACGAGTAATCGCTTGCTTCATCGCGCGACGATAAGAACTTCTTCGTTCCAATTGAAAACAGATATTCTCCGCCACTAACTGGGCATTGAGATCAGGCGTCTTAACTTCAGCAATATTAAGAGAAACTTGCTTATCAGTTAATTTCTCCAAACTTTTCCGAAGATTTTCAACTTCTGTGCCGCCACGACCAATAACCATTCCCGGTCTGGCGGTATGAATCGTTACTTTTACTCTGTTGGCAGCCCTCTCAATCTCAATACGGGCGACACCCGAATTATAAAGCTTTGACTTAACAAACCGGCGGATCTTCAAATCTTCGTGCAGGAGGGTGGCATAATCTTTCTCCGCAAACCAACGGCCTTCCCAGTCCCGGATAATACCAACCCGCAGTCCTACCGGATTAATTTTTTGCCCCATTTCCTCAGCCCTCCTTTTCCTCGACGATAATTGTTACATGGCTTGTTTTTTTACGGATGGCGGCGGCGCGACCTTGCGCTCGAGCCCTAATTCTCCTCAGGGTAGGACCCTGATCAACATAGGCTTTTGTTACCACCAAACTGCTGCGATTCATCTCATGATTGTTCTCTGCATTGGCCACGGCAGAATTTAAAACTTTCAGTAAAACATCTGCCGCTGAGCGCGGTGTGAACCGCAGAATATTTATCGCTTCGTCCACGTGTTTACCCCTGATTTCATCTGCCACCTGCCGCACTTTGCGTGGGGCAATTCTTACGTAACGCGCTACTGCTTTAGCTTCCATTTGACTCGCCTCCCCTCGTTGCTTAGGACGAATCCTTAAATTCATCTTTCTTTTCGTTTTAACACAAGCGTTCCTAGATAATTACACCGAAACACTGTTATTTATTGTAAACTAGTGCTCCTTTCAGTACGACCACCACCACTGTGGCTTCGGAATAAACGGGTTGGCACAAATTCTCCCAATTTGTGTCCGACCATATCCTCAGTTATATAAATCGGCACATGTTTCCGACCGTCATGAACCGCTAAGGTATGCCCAACCATCTCCGGGAAGATTGTTGACCTGCGAGACCAGGTTTTAATCACCTTTTTTTCCCCGGATGTATTCATCGCAACAATCTTTTTTAGTAGACTTGGTTCAACATACGGTCCTTTTTTTAGTGAACGTGACATTCTCCCTTCCTCCCTTCCGGCCTCAAGCCCGACGTTTAATGATTAGCCGATCGGACGGTTTCTTCTTTCTGGTCCGATGGCCAAGAGCAGGCTTACCCCAAGGAGTAACCGGATCCCGACCAATCGAAGAACGTCCTTCACCGCCACCATGAGGATGATCGGCTGGATTCATCGCCACCCCACGAACTGCCGATCGTTTACCTAGCCAACGGGTGCGTCCTGCCTTTCCGATCGTAATATTCTCGTGGTCAATATTTCCCACCTGGCCAATCGTGGCCATACATTCTAGTCTAATTAAACGAACCTCACCCGAAGGTAAACGGATGTGGGCATAATCTCCTTCTTTAGCCATCAGCTGCGCTCCAGCGCCAGCGCTTTTTACCAACTGGCCACCGGCATTTCTGACTAGCTCAAGATTATGAATAATCGTGCCTGTCGGAATGTTCGCTAATGGCATAGCATTTCCTATTTTAATATCAGCCTCGGGTCCGGAGACCACCGTCTCGCCCACTTGCAGACCTTCAGGAGCAATAATATATCGTTTTTCCCCATCAACATAATGCAGTAACGCGATCCTGGCTGTTCTATTCGGATCATACTCAATCGCTGCCACTTTGGCCGGAACTCCGAATTTATCTCGGTGAAAATCGATCCGACGATACATCCGTTTATGACCGCCTCCCCGGTGACGAACGGTGATTCGACCGGTCACATTCCGGCCACCGGTTTTATTTAATGGTTCTAATAATGATTTTTCTGGTTTAGTCTTGGTAATCTCTTCAAAGGAGGATACGGAGACAAAACGCCGACCGGGAGATGTGGGTTTATATTTTTTAACTGCCATTATTTAAACCTCCTTTACCGTAAAATACAAATCATACACCCTCAAAAAATTCGATTCTACTTCCGGGTTCCAAGGTCACAACAGCTTTTTTCCAACTGGGTCGTCGACCCTCATACTTACCCATGCGTTTAATCTTACCTAAGATCCTCATGGTATTAATCTCTTTAACCCGGACCTTAAAAATCGTTTCAATCGCTTCTTTGATCTGAATCTTATTCGCCCGCCGATCCACCATAAAACAGTATTTATTAAGTTCCATTAAACGGGTGGTTTTCTCTGTCACAATTGGCTTTTTAATTATATCTCTCGGGTCCATTATGCCAACGCCTCCTCAATCCTGCCCACCGCATCTTTAGTCAATAACAGGTGGTCATGGAATAAAATATCGTAGACATTAAGGCCATCCGCTTTGAGAGTTAAAACCCCGGGAAGATTTCTTGTCGATTTGATGACATTTTCATCTTTTTCCGCCAACACAATCAAGGTCTTGGCCTCAGCAACATTTAAATTCGTTAAAACCCCAAGAGCAGCTTTGGTTTTTGGCTCTTGGAACTTCAAATCCTCTAGCACTGCCAGCTTTCCAGTCTGTAATTTAGAAGCAAGAGCTGACCGCAAAGCTTGACGCCAGGCTTTCTTGGGCATCTTAAAACCGTACTCTCTGGGCAAAGGCGGAAACACTACACCGCCCCCTGTCCAGATTGGTGAACGCCTGCTTCCATGGCGCGCGCGCCCAGTTCCTTTCTGTCTCCAGGGTTTCGCTCCACCACCTCTAACTTCACCCCTGGTTTTTGCCTTAGCTGTGCCTAAACGCCTAGAAGCTAACTGCATCACCACAGCCTGGTGAAGGAGGGATCTGTTTATTTTTACATTAAAAACCGCATCAGAGAGGGTAATCTCCCCAACCGCTTTTCCGTCCATACTATATACCGGTAATGTCGGCATTCCAATCCTCCTCTCCTTCTAGAAAATTCACCTTATTTGCTGCTTGCTTTAACCGTTTCATTAATTAAGACAAGCGCGCCGTTTCTTCCGGGAATCGCTCCCTTAATCAAAAGAAGGTTTTTTTCTAGATCAACCTTGATAATTTCAAGTCCTTGAATAGTTACTCTGTGTCCACCTTTCCGCCCGGGGAGACGAGTACCTTTAAAAACTCTAGCTGGTCCTGTAGCCCCAAGAGAACCGGGGCCCCGATGGTAATTAGAGCCGTGAGCCATTGGTCCCCGATGAAAATTATACCTTTTAATTACTCCGGCAAAACCTTTGCCTTTAGCTGTGCCAACCACATCTACCCTTTCGCCTTCTTTAAAAAGATCGACGGTCACTGTCTGCCCGACTTTATATTGTTCACTCTCTTGAGAAGATAATCTGATCTCTTTTAGAAAACGTAAGGCCTTCACACCGGCTTTCGTAAAATGTCCTTTCATCGGCTGAGTAGTGTGCTTTGCTTTCTTTTCATCAAAACCCAGTTGTATGGCGGAATACCCTTCTTTATCTTCTGTTTTTTTCTGCACGACCAAACATGGCCCGGCTTCTACAACAGTAACGGGAATCAATCGGCCAGCGGAATTAAAAACCTGAGTCATCCCGATCTTCCTCCCGAGAATTCCCTTTGCCAACCGAGTCACCTCCTAACCTTAACAAGAAAATTTCATACCTTTAAATAAAATCAGTGATAGTAGCAATTCCTTCTCGTCACTCGTCGCTCGTATAGGCGCTTACCTTTACAAAAATTAGCCTTCAAACAAGTATCAAGCAATGAGTGTCAAGCCCTGAGTCGTATATTATGGATAAATCGATCATAAATAGATAGTTACGCGCTTCCTTAACTGGGTAACTTTATAATTTAATTTCGATATCAACACCAGCAGGTAGATCCAATCGCATTAAGGCATCTACCGTTTTCGAACTGGGTTCTAAAATATCAATCAGGCGTTTATGAGTCCTCATCTCAAACTGCTCTCGCGAATCTTTGTCCTTATGGACGGAACGCAAAACCGTAAAGATACTCTTATCGGTCGGTAAGGGAATAGGCCCAGACACTACTGCTCCTGTTCTCTTTGCAGTCTCCACGATTTTCTCCGCTGATTGATCTAAAATCCTGTGGTCAAAGGCTTTTAAACGGATTCTAATCTTTTGATTGGCCATTTTCGTCCCTCCTTCAAGCTGGAGACTTTCTATTTGAAGAATGATCACAAGCTACTGGCGTGCAGTTAAACTGCACGCCCTGTCACTTTTTACTCAAGAATCTTAGTAACAACCCCGGAACCAACTGTTCTTCCACCTTCGCG
>ENA-UOOK01001623-UOOK01001623.1-fermentation-metagenome-genome-assembly--contig:-NODE-1623-length-29346-cov-4.414564_pt1 | contig 29346 bp, 29 predicted proteins | sample MGYA00245777_ERZ724023 | MGnify/ENA primary metagenome ERZ724023 (study PRJEB28704, sample SAMN03018312) | fermentation metagenome | biome: anthropogenic terrestrial biome; feature: soil; material... | reverse complement strand
TGTAAAAGTTAAAGTAGAAACGGGAGAATATTTTATTTTAGCTAAAGAAAGAATGGCTGAAGTGTTTAAAGAAAAAAAGTTTGAAAGGGACAATATACGGTATTGTGACCAATAAAAGCGGTTTCCCGGTCAGCAATGCCCTGGTTGTATTGTGCAATGCAAACAACAGCCCGGTTCAGGTCACTTATACCAATGAGAAAGGAATCTATATGTTTTATCTCCTGGAACTTGGAACCTATACGGTCCTGGCTAAATAGACGGCGAGGATAGTGAAGCGGGCGAAAAGAAAGGCTGACTAAAAAACTGTCAGCCTTTAAACTATTCCTATTTAATCCTTCATTAATCGTCGGATTCCGTCTCTTTTACAGGTATTTTACCAATCAGTATAACGCACACGTATAAAGCGATCAGAGCGCCAAATACACCGAGAAGACCAAATCCGGTTACTTCAAGACCTTGTAAAAATGTAGTACCCATTCCTTAAACCTCCTATTACAACCCTGCTAATTTGCCGACCAGAACAAGTATCATGCTGCCGGCCACAACGGATCCCAACTGGCCCGAAACATTAGCTGCAACAGACTGCATCAAAATAAAGTTCATGGGATCCTCGTCCTTGGCCATCTTTTGGATAACACGGGCCGACATGGGGAATGCAGAGATACCTGCGGCGCCAACCATAGGATTGATTTTTTCTTTTCTGAAAAGATTGATGAACTTTGCAAACAATACGCCGCCTGCAGTATCGAAAATGAAAGCGAAAAGACCCATACCCATAATGAGAAGAGTATCTGTGGTGAGGAAGGCTTCCGCAGTCATCGTTGTTCCAATGGTAATACCAAGAAGAAGCGTGACCAGGAACGAGAGTGTGGTCTGTGCAGTCTCGGACAGTCTTCCAAGAACGCCGCATTCACGAATCAGGTTGCCAAACATGAGAGCGCCGATTAATGCAACGCTTTCAGGAGCAATGAGGCCCGAAATAACGGTGACCAAAATTGGGAAAAGAATCTTGGTCAGTTTGCTGACATTCCTTTGTTTGAAGTTCATACGGATTTTTCGCTCTTCCTTGGTCGTTAAAGCCTTGATTACAGGAGGCTGAATGATAGGAACCAAGGACATATATGAATAAGCCGCGACGGAAAGTGGCCCGATCAATTCTTTCAATTTAAAAGCGTTGGCAACAAATATGGTGGTAGGGCCGTCAGCAGCGCCTATAACACCGATGGCTCCGGCTTCCTTCAGATCAAAGCCCAATAAAATTGCCAAGAGCATGGTCATAAAAATACCAAATTGCGCCGCAGCTCCGAAGAACAGCATAAGAGGCGTCTGAAACAGCGGTGTAAAATCGATCATGGCGCCTACCGCTATAAAAATTAAAACCGGAAAAAGCTCATTGGCAATGGTTGCGTTGTAAAGCACACCAAAAATACCTGGTTCTCCGGTTGTTGGGCTGGCAACAATACTGGTGAGAGGAATATTGCATAGAATTGCTCCAAAGCCGATAGGCAATAATAATGAAGGCTCATAATCCTTTGCAATAGCCAGGTAAATTAAGGTGCCCCCAATGGCGAACATGATCAGCATTTTTATGAAGTATTCTGCCGGGCTCGTTCCAGCGGGCAGTGTTTCAATTAATTGATGAAAATTGAATATCATTTGTCCGATTTCCTCCTGCCTGAAAATATAAATAGATAAAAAACCAAAATCGAACTAATTATATCACTTGACAACATTGTGGGCAATAATATTTTGATAAAGAAACCATAAATAAATCAAATTAAAGATTAATCAGTTTTCTTGATTTCAAGATAGTAAACTCCGCCGATTTTTTTATCGGAACACTCTATTTCTTCGCTTTCGGTTGCAAATTTGTTGTCGTACAGTTTTTTCGCAACCTTGCCGTATTCACCGGCTTCTTCCGCATTATTAATGCTGGAGGTGATATAGGAGCCCAGATCGTCAAATATTGTAATAATTTTTCCCAAATTTCTGATGGTCATATGTTGGTCCAGAAAGGCTTTGACAAAAGTAACCTGGTTTTGCTTTCTCTCAATATCGCCGATACTTTTATACCTTCCTTTTTCATCAACACCCTGGCGGTAACGTACAAATCCTTCGGCCTGCGCTCCGTTAAGAGTCTGCAGTCCGGCGTCAAGATCGATGGTAAGGTCCTGGGTCGGATCTTTATATTTCATTCGGTAAGGCACATTGATTTCCACACCGCCGAAATAATCCACCACCCGTTTAAAGCTGGAGGGCTTGATATAAGCAAAGTCGTCAATATAAATACCGAATATCTCTTCAATAAGGTCGGCGGTAAAATCAAATTCCGGGCTTGAAAAACGACCGCTGCTGTCTTTATAGTCCAGCTTTTTGCCGATGGTATGGGCGGCATTGATTTTATAAATGCCCTTGGATGAACTATAAGATTTCCATACCTTTTTCAGTTGGCTTTTGACCTCGTCGCTGTAATCTATATATATATCACGGGGCAGGTTTATCAGTTTTAAGGTATTGCTCTCTTCATTGACGCTGGCTATCATCAGGGTATCATAATTGGCGCCGCTTTCATCGGGCCCAATTACAAGAACATTGATGTTTTTTTCATCTACCAGACCTTTATAGTATTTTTGGTTATTGGTCAAATTATAGGGCTTCTGGGTTTCCACTCTGCGTTTCAGAATACTGACTCCGCCTTCCTCAGGTTTCAGCACACGTCCCACAAACTGAAAGGTAGGGCTGTCTTTTATATAGAGATTATAGATACCAAAGATTGAACCGGCTATAATTACAAACAATTCAATCATGGCAATTGCTTTCCATTTATTTAGTTTTTTCTTAGACTTTTTCATTTTATCACCTTAGTTTTGTTATGTGTTTAAGCGGGTAAAATACCTACATATTCTTACACATGCAGCGTATCATGTCAATGTTGCGGCAGAAGTTTCCTATGTTATAATACATAATGTAAATAAAATGTAACAAGGAGGATAAATCCGTCGGTGAAAAAATTTCTTGAAGATTTTAAGGCCTTTGCCATGAAGGGAAACGTAATGGATCTTGCTGTTGGTGTTATTATTGGCAGCGCTTTCGGGAAGATTGTCACATCATTAGTGGCTGATATGATCATGCCGCTTCTCAGTCTTATTCTTGGCAGATTTAATATTGCCGATGCATCTAAAGTATTAGTGGAACAGAAGGGTGACAATCCGGCTGTTTTATTAAGATACGGTGCGTTCATACAAAGTATTATTGATTTCCTTATTATCGCTTTCAGTATTTTTCTTGTTATCCGCTTGCTGGGCAAATTTAAGAGAAAGAAGGAAGAAGCGGTAACCGAGGCAGTCCCTGAAAAAAATTCTCAGGAAGCAGAGCTCCTTACAGAAATCAGAGATTTGTTAAAAGAAAAATCATAGAAAATCATGTCTAGACACTTAAAAGCAATTGGTTCTGCCGATTGCTTTTTTAAATTTAGCCGTTTTTAAAAATTAAATGCCTTTTGTCCCTTTCAGGTCTGTTTTGAATCGTCCTTTCAGCGGTATAATACTGGTGGATATTTTTTTAGAATATCATCTCCGATTCGTCATTTAGTACCGGAGCGCCAGAGTGATATTTCGGTACGTAAGCGGAGCAGGATTGCGGAGCTACCGAATAAAATCCCGGACGGATTTTCTTGAGGGCGTATGAAACATCACTCATGGCGCTTAATTACGAATCGAAGTTACTATTGACATTGCATTTTTACAATATATAATATAAGCGTACTAATATGCATAGTACACTTACTACACTATAGTAAAGAACTGATTTTCTAATCTTTGCTATTAAAGTGGAGGGGAGGGATATTTATCATAGTTGTTGATTTAAGAAATCCAAAGCCCATTTATGAACAGATTAAGGATAATATTAAGCAACTGATCGTCACCGGCGCATTGAAGCAGGATGAAAAGCTTCCTTCAGTTAGAGAATTGGCTCAAACCACATCCATCAATCCAAATACCATACAAAAAGCCTATCGGGATCTGGAGTCGGACGGATTTATCTACACTGTTACGGGCCGGGGCAATTTTGTGGCGCCTTCACCCGAAGCCCCTAATTCAAAGCGGATTGAGGAGCTCTATGATACCATCCGGGACGCGATAAACGAGCTTATTTATTTTGGCGTGCCTAAAAGCGACATTCTGGCAGCAGTCCATGATGTCATTCCACAAGGAGGAGACAAAACATGATAGAAATCAGAGACCTAAAAAAGTCTTTTGACGGTTTTTTCGCTTTGAACGGCGTAAACGCCACCGTTGAAAAGGGCTCGGTTTATGGTCTGGTGGGTCCCAACGGAGCGGGAAAAACCACCCTTATAAAGCACCTGGCCGGCGTTTTTATCCCCGATTCAGGCTCCATCTGCATTGATGGGCAGCCGGTTTTTGAGAACCTTTCCGTTAAATCCAGAATAGCCTACATACCCGACGATATCTATTTCTTCCCCCAGGCATCCATTTTGGACATGAAGAAATATTACAAATCCATTTATCCATCCTTCGATGAAGTCCGTTTTCAGAAGCTTCAGGAGATTTTTCCCATCAATCCAAAAAAGAGCCTGAAAAGATTCTCGCGAGGCATGCAGAAGCAGGCGGCTTTCTGGCTGGGCATATGCATCCGTCCGCATATTATGCTTCTAGATGAGCCTGTAGACGGGCTGGACCCGGTTATGCGTCGGAAAGTCTGGAGCATTCTTCTGCAGGATGTGGCCGAGAAGGAAATGACCGTCTTTGTATCTTCCCATAATTTAAGGGAACTGGAGGATGTGTGCGACCATGTGGGCATCATGCACGAAGGGAGAATTGTCCTTGAGCGCAGCCTGTCAGAGCTCCAGAACAACATTGTAAAGCTCCAGGTGGCTTTTGAAGGGAAACTGCCCGAGGAGATAGACAAACTGAATATTTTAAGCAAGCAGTCCAGCGGCCGGATCTGGATCCTTATTGTCCGTGGAAACCGTGAGGACATTTTAAATCATGTACATACGCTCAATCCTCTGCTGGTGGATGCACTGCCCCTTTCCCTGGAGGAAATCTTTATCTATGAGCTTGGAGGGATGGATTATGCCGTTAAAAACATCGTACTTTAACAAAGGGATCTTTTTAAATAATATAAAACGCTATTGGCTCATTACATTCTCGTATGCCTTTTTTCTTTTCCTGTTTGCAATGGGGTATTTAAACTCCGAAATAATGCGGATGGATCATGCCGCAAATCAGAATACAATCAATCAAATAGGCAGAATTTTCAAAGCCAGCAATGACCTCATGCCGATTTTCCTTGGTTTTTATACCATTGTCGCCGCATTGGCCGTCTTTTCCTATATGCAGTTTCCCAGGAACACAGCGATGGTCCATTCTCTTCCGGTAACCCGTGAAACCTTGTATGTGACCAATTACCTGTCGGGATTTTTCCTTGTCGTTTTTCCTATTTTCTTAAACAGCTGCATTCTGTTTATTGCTGAAACGGTTCTTGGGCTGCCTTACCCCAATGATATACTGATGTGGTTTGGCGTCAATTTGGTATTGACCTTTCTGCTTTATACCTTTGCTGTTTTTACCGGTATGTTCACCGGTCACCTTGCCGCCCAGGCCATTTTCTTTTATATTTTCAATTTTATTGCCATATTTCTGGAGTTTATGATCGGCATGGCATTGGACGATTTTCTGTTTGGCTATATCAACAACCGCTCGCAGAACTTTGAAGTATGGTCTCCCCTGTTTTATTCGGCGGAATCCATTTTCCCAAACTTTTACAGCAACCAAGGCCCTATTACGGCGGCCTTGATAGGATATCTAATCGCAGGTATTATTTTTCTTATTTCAGGCATGGTTCTATACAAAAAAAGGCAGTTGGAAGTGGCCACCGACGTTATCAGCTTTCCTGCTGTCAAGCCCATTTTCAAATACAGCGCAACTTTTTGCTCTTCCATTCTGATCGGCAATATCATCGTCAGTATTTTGAACATGGAATCTTCTCTCGGAGCTTATATAGCGGCGTATCTCGTTGGCGGGCTGATCGGGTATTTCGCGTGTGAAATGCTTCTTCAGAAAACCTTCCGCGTTTTTAAGGCCTATAAAGGATTTATCGCCTTTGGCGTAATTCTGTCCCTTCTTATTTTAGGCGTCAACTTTGATTTATTTGGATATGAACGCCATATACCACAGGACAGTGAGGTTGAGCTCATGTGCATATCTCCCTACAGGGATTCCAGGTTTAAACTGGCATTGAGGCCCGAAGACTATGACCCTCAAAAAGACAGATATTTAATCAACTATAATCATGAAGATGAGCCTCCACGAGTTCTGACAGACGCTCACATCGACGAGCTGCGAAAAGAAATGCAGGGAATCGTGGACAACCGGGAGGCTATTACCCTGGCCCGGCAGATTCATGACTATATTGTCAGGAATGAAGCGCTCTTTAAAGAAAATGAGGCCACTGCAGCCAGACTGCGCGCCTCCTCCAACGATGAAGAGCTCCAAAACAACTTTATTGACCGCAGCCTTTACTTCGCATACAGATTAAATGACGGTACTCTCATAGAACGGCAATATTACCTCAAAACGTATAAAAACAATACAGAGCTGGATGAACTTTTGAGGAAATATCTGTCCATTCCCGGGGTAAGAGAGCGGTACGAGCCCATCATCGGCAAAACTGCCGCCGATATCGAGCGCATAATACTCTATTATAGCACTGTCGACGGATCATCTAACGACTTTGAACTCAATGAGAACATCCAGGATTTTCTCACCGCCTATCAACAGGATATTCTGGCGCTGGACGATCCCCTGGAAAGCATGTTCGACCGCCCCGCCACAAGGAAAAAGGGTTACATAGATATCACCTTTGAATTTAAAGACAAGGGCATATTATTAAATGTACCCAGATATTCAAAATCTCTTCATCCTGGATATAAGAACACTCTGAATTATTTGATTGAAAAAGGAATCATAGACCCCCAAGCGCTTCCGGAATAAATAGGCTTGATAATGAAGGGGCTGCCGGCAAAATGCCGGCAGCCCCCTTGATATGTAAGCTTGTAAAACCGCCAAAACCTTCACCGTGTAATGGTGATCTTGGTTAAGCCTCTGGGCGTGTCAGGACTCAGCCCTTTTAAAAGCGCCAGGTCACAGGCGAACATCTGCCCTATGGCAGTGTTGATAAACGGTGTGATAAAGTCGCTGGCCGAATCAGGTGTGGTAATGGAGCAGTCTCCCATGGCGATGACGCCGGGATCGCTGGATATAGTCAGAATATCGGCTCCTGCGCTTTTCAGTTTGCCGATCATCTCCATCGTATCAGCAAGACTTGGCCCTTTTGGCGCATAAATGATAACGGGCATATTATTCTCAATCATGGCAAAGGGTCCGTGATGGAAATCAGAGGTTGCATAGGCCTTAGCCCGGACATAGGTTGTTTCCTGAATTTTCAAAGCAGACTCCAGCGCAATGGAATAATTTACTCCCCTGGCCAGTACAAAGCATTCATTCATGAAGCGGTAACGGGTCGCTGCCTGTTGAATCTGGCCTGCTTCCCCAAGGGTTTGTTCAAGCAGACCCGGCACCTCTGAAAGCTCCTTTTTAAACTCTTCATCGTCTGCCCAGAAGGCCACCAGCTGTGCGAGAAGATATATCTGGGCCATAAAAGTTTTCGTTGCGGCAACACTTTTTTCTACCCCGGAAGCGCAGAACAGATGGAACGACGCTTCCTGTGCCAGAGGGGAATCGGTAAAATTGGTAACGGTTGCTGTAAGAGCTCCTTGTTCCCTGGCCGATTTCACCACCTCCAGGACGTCCTGAGCCCTTCCCGACTGGGATATTCCGATGACAAGGCTGTCTTTCATATCCGGCTTCTGATGATACATGGTAAACACCGACGGCGCTGCAAGCAAAACAGGGATGCCGAGCTTAATTTCAATAGTATACTTGGCATATACTGCCGCATGATGCGAGGTTCCTCTGGCGGCAATAACGACATGACGGATTTTCTTTTCCTTTAGCATCGCCACCAGATCCTCAATCGTTTTATAATTCTGTTCCAGAGCATTTCTGAGTACACCCGGCTGGTCCATAATTTCCTGCCACATATGAGTCATAATAAGTTCCCCTTTCGCTAATCATTTAAGTGGTCTATACCACTCCGATATATAGGGGTTCCTCGAGCGCGAACTCTCTCTTAACCCCCTCGTTTTTAATTGTTGTTTCCTAAATTGAGTTTAATTTATTGCATAGAGAATGTAAAGTCTGCGGCGTTTATTGAACGATAATTTTTTCCTCCTTATGTGCAAACAATATTATAATGGCTGCTGCGCCGACAAATCCCAGGCAGATAAATGCGGCCTTGATAGAAAAAAGGTTGCTGATATAGCCCGATATGGACGGGCCAATCCACATTCCAATCCCGTAAACAGCCTGGTAGACGCTAAAAGCGGTAGAATGGGTATCGGAAGGCAAGTGGCTTGTTGCACCAGCCATAAACAGGGGCATCAGCGTACCCTTGCCAAAACCGGTGATAAATTCTGCAAAAAGCATCAGGGGTATACTTTTAATAAACGGGAAAAAGAACATGGGTACCGAGAGAAGCAGAAACCCAATGATACCCATCCGCCTGATGCCAAGGCGGCGGCTCAATAAACTCATGGCCAATGGTCCCCCGATGATGCCCGGTATTAAGGCAAGGGTGGTTCCCAGACCTTTTTCAAAGTCACTGGCGCCGATTGCCTCTAAGAGGCTGGGGACAAAGCCCAGCAGCGAGGAGGTGTGAATATATTGAAAAAATAGTCCCATGAATGAATAGAACAATAATTTTGAGTCCCTGAAAAGTGAAGTAAAATCGCTTATTGAAACTTTTTGATCCTGCGCCTCATAGGTTTCGGGTATAAACAGCAGAAGGATCAACCCAATAAGGGCCGCCCCCGCCGATATTAAAAAGGTTGATTTGACACCGATATATTCTGCGGCCAGGCCTCCCGAAAAAGTTGCTAAAATCTGGCCCAGGGCCATTAATGCATTAACAATGCCGAGAGAGCGGCCACTGTCCTCCTCTTCTCCCAGGCCGGAGTATGTAGTGATGTAAATGGCCCAGTGGGAGGCGGTCAATCCCGCCATGGCCCTAAACAGCAGGAGCAGCAGCGGCGATGTAAAAAAATAAAGGCCGGCACTGCTTAACAGGGACGAAATAGTGCCCAGAAATAAAAAAAGGCGCCGGTTTCTAAGCATATCGGATACGATCCCGATGGGAAGGCGGAGGAGCATTTGTGTGAGTCCGTAAGAACCTATGATGATACCGGTCATAGCCAGGGGTGCACCCACCGAGGTGCAGTATGTACTGAAAATGGGCACATAGACATAATTTGAAAACCAGAATAAAACGATGATGAGCATCATCAAGGTGCGTTTACCCTGTCCTGATTTGTTATCCAAAACAATTTCCCCCAGTAAGAAGTCATTCAGATCTCAATTTTTCTGATAAAAGCTTCATCATAATCCGCATCTTTGGAAGAGATCAGCTTAAGCCCGCAATTATAGCGAGTTTTCAGTTTTTCAATAAAGTCCTTTTCACTGGTTTCCAATATCCTTAGAATCTCCGGATGAACGCATACCTCAAGGCATCCGTGACCGGCATCTGCCATCTGGGAGTCAATTCTTTTTTCAATGCGCCGGGCGGCGGTAACCGGTGAAATATAATAGCCGGTGCCTTGGCAGACACGGCAGTCCACAGTAAAGCTTTTATACAGAGGCTGCCGGATTTTTTTCCTGGTAAGCTCCACCAGCCCCAAATTTGTCATATCCACAACCACTGTTTGGGTCCTGTCTGTTTTCACAGCCTCCTTCAGGGTTTGCACCACCTGATCCCGGTGGTCCCTTTGATGCATATCAATAAAATCAATGATAATGATACCGCTCAAATTTCGCAGCCGGATCTGGTGAGCGATTTCCTTTGCAGCCTCCAGATTGATTTTTAAGGCTGTTTCCTCCAAATCGGATTTGCCGACAAATTTTCCGCTGTTTACATCAATGACCGAAAGGGCTTCGGTACGGTCAAAAATCAAATATGCGCCGCTTTTCAGCCAGACTTTTCTGGACAGGGCCTCTTCCAGGGCACTTTCCACATGATAATAGGCAAACATGTCATAGTTCTTGGAAAAGTATTGGACTTTGGTTTTCAGCCCGGGCGCCGCATCCTCCAATAAAGCCAGCACCTTCTCATATTCCTTCCGGTTGTTTATAAGAAACCGGTCGGTATCTGCTTTCAAATATTCTCTGATAGCATGGCTGATGATATCCGGTTCCCTGTATATCAGCCGGGGAACCGCACCCTTCTGTTCCTTCAAAGCAAGGCCCCTGCACAGCGCCTCAAGCTCCTCCATATCCTCTATCAGCTGTTCTTCCAAAACATTCTCAGCGGCTGTTCTGACAATGATGCCTACGTTTTCGGGCTTTGCTTTTTCGAAAATTTGCCTGAGGCGCTTTCTTTCATCCTGATCAGTAATTCTTTTGGAAATGCCAAGAACATTGGAACGGGGCATCATGACGCAAAACCGCCCCGGCAGCGACAGCCGTGTTGATACGCGTGGCCCTTTGTTTCCTGTGGCGTCCTTGATTACCTGCACAGAAATTTCCTCGCCGCAGGACAGCACTTCTGAAATATCAGAAAAGTCTTCGCCCGAGAAAAGCAACTCTCCCTCGTCATTATAGCTGACGGGTATAACGTCCTTCACATACAAAAAAGCATTTTTCTCAAGGCCTATATCCACAAAGGCGGCCTGCATTCCGGGAAGCACCCGCTCCACCTTGCCCCTGTAGATATTGCCCACAAGGCTTTCATGATCTTTTTTTTCAATATAAATTTCAACAGGTTGACCATTTTCCAGGGCTGCCAGCCGGATCTCGCCAATACCTACATCCACCAGCACCTCTTTAACCATTGGCCACCTCGAAGGGGTCCTGCCACTTGTTAAAAGAGGAGGCATAAAGGGCCTTGCGGTGCATGGCCAGCGTTTTTGCCTCCAGGCCCGTTTCCTGATTAAAGGCCTGCATCAAGAGGTCGGCCCTTAAATTATTCTCCGCTCCGGCGCTTAAAAAAGCCTCCATCAAAAAGCTGTTCATCTCTTTTTTCCGGATGGACAGCGAATAAATCCACGGGCGTATGTTGACGGGGCGCATTCCCTTCTTGGTTTTTTTCAGAACAAAAATTTCATCCCTGGAAAGCAGCCTATGAAGAATATTGTCCATTTCATTCTGGCTGATGTCCTCCCGGGTCTCCAGCCCGATCTCGTATTTGGCGGCTGTGATCTGGTTCATGATATTATCATTAATATTTTGTTCCACAGCCTCCAATATCCGGATTCCCTCGGGAAGGCTGGAATTCATGCTCCTGATAAAATCCTCCGGCGCCACATCCTGCTCAAATTCAATATCTGCATACTCCGCCTCACTGGTAAGGCCAATGGACATGGGCAGGCCGAAGACCAGCTTCTGCCTTGGATTAAAACCCTGGGTATAGGCCAGGGGCAGTTTTGACCGCTTTAAAGCCCGCTCGAAAACTCTTAAAATATCCAGGTGAGCAATATATTTCAACTGCTCGCTTCGGGAAAATTTAAACCTTAACGCCTTAGCCATTCTCAGATGCACCTCTCTTTGCTTTTGTGCATATCCCCGCTTTATAAGCCTGAGCTCCGCACTGAGAGCAGCCAACAGCACAATTTCTGGTGAGATCTCCCTCATAGGCTTTTTGACATTCATGCTGTAAAAAATCCTTGGAAATTCCCATATCCAGATGATCCCATGGCATCACCTCAGTAAATTTTCTCTTTCTGTTGGCATAGAATTCAGGGTCTATGCCGCATTCACGGAAGGCCTCCATCCATTTGTCAAAGGAGAAGAACTCATCCCAGCCATCAAACTTGCAGCCCTTTTTCCATGCAGCATACAGAACCGGCCCTATCCTCCGGTCCCCCCTGGCAAGAACAGCCTCCATAAAGCTGAGCTTTGCATCGTGATAACGATAGTCAATCCTCCGAGTACGTTTTTTGATACGATCCTTTAAATGGTACTGCTTCTCCATCAGGCTCGCCATACTATCCATGGGTTCCCACTGAAAAGGTGTAAAAGGCTTTGGCACAAAGCAGGAGGTACTGAGGGTAATCCGCAGGGCTTTGCTGTATTCTCCCGGCAGACCGCGGCAGGCTTCAAGAAGGTTAATTCCCATATCGGCGATCCCCTCTACATCCTCCATGGCCTCGGTTGGAAGTCCGAGCATAAAATAAAGCTTGACAGAGCTCCAACCCCCTGCCACAGCAAGCTGGACCGAAGATACGAGATCCTCATCGGTAACGCCCTTGTTAATCACATCCCGAAGTCTCTGAGTTCCTGCTTCGGGGGCAAAGGTCAGCCCGCTTTTGCGTACCTTGGAGACCTTTTCCATAAGGCCCAGGGAAAAATTATCCACCCGCAGCGAAGGAAGGGAAAGGCTCACCTTTTCTGATTCGGTAAATTTGATCAAATTATTGCATAGGTCCGGCAGGCTGGAATAATCGCTGGTACTGAGGGAAATCAATGAAATTTCATCATACCCTGTTTTTTCAACAGACTTTTGGGCAAGATCCAGCAATTTCTCATAGCTCCGCTCACGAACAGGGCGGTATATAAAGCCCGCCTGGCAGAACCGGCAGCCGCGGATACAGCCCCGGAAAAGCTCCAGCATAATCCTGTCATGCACCGTTCCCACATAGGGCACAATAATATCATCAGGAAAATCCACCGCATCCAGATCCCGGATCAGGCGTCTTTTAACTTTGGCAGGGGCTATAGGGCTGCTGGGCTTCACCTCTTTTATGGTGCCGTCCTCATGATAAGAAACATCATACAGCTTGGGAACGTAAACTCCTTCAATGACGGCAATCCGTTCCAGAAACTGATCCCTGCTCTCTCCCAAGCCTTTCCATTTCTTATATTCTTCAATAATCTCAGGGGTTACTTCTTCTCCCTCTCCGATGACGAAAAAGTCGATAAAGTCGGCTATGGGTTCCGGATTGCATGCGCAGGGACCGCCGGCTAAAACAAAGGGCATATTTCCCGTACGTTCTTTTGACAGGACCGGAATTCCTCCTAAATCCAGCATGTTGAGAATATTGGAAAAACTCATTTCATACTGCAGGGTAAATCCGACCATATCAAATTCATGGAGCGGGGTATAGGTTTCCAGGGTATACAAAGGAATGTTATTCTCCCGGAGCAGGGCCTCCATATCGGCCCATGGAGCAAAGGCTCTTTCGCAATAGGTATCTTCTCGCTTATTTAAAACATGGTACATGATTTTCATGCCCAGGTGGGACATGCCAATTTCATAATCATCAGGAAAACAAAAGGCAAAACGGAGAGATACCTCCTCCGGATTTTTCTTGACCATATTCCATTCATTTCCTGTATATTTAGCCGGTTTTTCCACCTTTAAGAGCAAACTGTCATCTAATTTAATCCGCATTCATTATAAAGGATGCCAAAAAGCATCCCAACCTCCAACTAAAAGATATATATGTAACTTACCTTATTTTTAATCATTTAAATCACTTTCATCATACAGTAGGGCATTTAAAAAAACAAGGCTATTTCTCTTGGTGCCTATAGAGTGATATTAAAGTGTGCCCTCAAGAAAATCCGTCCAGGATTTTATTCGGTAGCTCCGCAATCCTGCTCCGCTTACACACTTTGATGTCATTCAAGGCACTAAATTACGAGTTAAGGCTCTTCGCTGATTCTGATATATTCTGAGATCATACGATCCAATCTGCGGCTCATGCTTAAAATAGAATCGTTTTCCGAAGCCTCTCCAGGGAGAATTTTCCTCATGGCCGCCTCCAGCTCTGCCCTGAGACTGCAGATATGATAATACAAATCATTTTTATTCATAGCCCCGCACCTCAAAAAGAAGGACCCTGCCCATTAACGCAATCAAAGTGCTGCCGAATCCCGGGAACCTTTTTATTTCACGATAATAAGAGTGACATGAAACTCTTTTAGCATTATTATAACTCTTTTAGTGCGTGGAAGCTATGGGTGTTTAACAGATAAATTAGACAATGAGGTGTGGTATGAATCAAAGTAACGCAGATATACGCAAAACAATAGGTGCAAGAATTCGCAGGGAACGCATAAAAAGGGGACTGACGATAGAAAAGCTGGCAGAGAAGCTCGATATTTCACCTTCTTTTTTAGGTTGTGTTGAAAGAGGGGAACGTTCATTAAGCATAGAAAATCTTGTTCATATCTCAGAGTTTTTCAGTGTGACCATTGACTCCCTGGTAAAAAAAATAAAATCTGATTCTTCACGGTTGGAAGAGATGTCTTTGCTTATAAAAGAGCTTGACGATAACCAATATCGGACTGTCTATAAAATTGCGCAGACTGCAAAAGATCATTTGAAAAATTCAGGCTATAACGATTAAGCGGCCCTTGGCCGAAAAAGTTTCGGAAAACAGCTGCCGTTTGATTCGGACAGCTGCTTCCTTTAACCTTTTTTATATATTGTTCGCTTCAAAGTCTTTCATGAACTCAACCAGGGCCTGTACCCCTTCTACGGGCATTGCATTATAGATGCTGGCCCTCATGCCGCCCACAGTCCTGTAGCCTTTCAAATTGACAAGGCCTCTTTCCCCTGCTTCACGAATAAACTTTTTGTCCAGTTCCTCACTGCCTGTCACAAAATTGACATTCATAATAGAACGGTCATATTTCTCAACAGTACCTTTAAAAAGGTTCGAACGGTCAATATAATCATAGATCAGCGCGGCTTTCTTCTCATTGATTGCGTGGATAACTCCTACGCCCCCTTTTCTTTTGACCCAGTCATAAACCAGACCGCACACATAAATACTGTAGCAGGGCGGTGTGTTATAAAGAGAGTTGCTTTCGGAATGAGTCTTATATTGAAGCATGGTAGGAACCATGGGGTCGGTATCCCGAATCAGATCTTCACGGATGATGACAACCGTAACACCGGCGGGGCCCATATTCTTCTGGGCTCCGGCATAAATAACGCCAAATCTGGATACATCATAAACCTCTGAGAGAATATTGGATGACATATCGGCTACCAAGGGAACATTTTCAAGGCAAACAATATCCTTATCCCGAAGCCTTGTGCCATAAACGGTATTATTGGTGGTTACATGGTAATAATCCGCATCCCCGGTCAATAAAGAGGGATCGACCTTGGGGTGATAGGTAAATTTCTTATCCTCCGAGGAAGCCACCACATTCACTGTAAGATACTTTTTGGCCTCGGCACTGGCTTTTTTCCCCCAGGTGCCGGCTACCAGGTAATCTGCCTTGCCATTTTTCTTTAAATTGAGAGGAATCATGGAAAACTGCAGATGTGCGCCGCCCTGTAAGAAAAGAACCTTATAGTTGTCAGGAATGTTCATGATCTCACGAAGATCACTGATGGCCTTATTATGGATATTTTCATACCAGGGAGAGCGGTGGCTCATTTCCATCACCGACATGCCGGAGCCTTTATAGTCCAACAATTCTTCTGATGCTTGTTTTAGAACTTCCTCGGGAAGAGTACCGGGGCCTGCTGAAAAATTATACACTCTTGCCATAATGGCTTCACTCCGTTTCTTTATCTATACTTTTTTACTTTATCGTAATCAATTAAATTTGTTAGTATTTTAACACCCGGTATGGCAAAAGTCTATATCCCGACGAAATAATATCCCTGCAAATCTTCATGTTTTTTCATTCTATGGCTGCTTTGCGCCATTATTTAAAGCCACCCCAAATTTTTTTGCCATTGATTAAAGGATCATATTTAATATTATAGCCCCATCTCTTCTTTCGCCTCTTTAAAAGCCCTGACCGCAAAAGCCAGATTCTCTATAGAATGGGCTGCTGAAAGCTGTACCCTGATCCTTGCCTTTCCTTTGGGCACCACAGGGTAAGAGAAGCCCACTGCATAGACTCCCTTTGCTAAAAGCCTTTCCGACATTTCTGCTGCCGTTTTGGCCTCGCCCAGCATGATGGGTACAATGGGGTGTATGCCCTCCTTTATTTGAAAGCCCGCTTTGAAAATTTCTTCCCTGAAATACTTTGTATTTTCTTCCAGCCTGTCCCTGTAATACGTGGAAGCTGTCAGCAAGTCAAGAACCTGAATGGAGGCTGCGGCAATAACAGGAGACAGCGTATTGGAAAAAAGGTAGGGCCTTGACCGCTGCCGCAGCAGCTCGATGATCTCCTTCCTCCCGCTGGCATAGCCGCCGCTGGCTCCTCCCAGCGCTTTTCCCAGGGTGCCGGTGATAATATCCACCCGGTCCATGACTTCATGATATTCATGGGTGCCCCGCCCTTTCGGGCCTATGAAACCTGCCGCATGGCTGTCATCCACCATCACCATGGCATTGTATTTTTCAGCGAGCATGCATATCTGCTTTAAATCCGCTATAATGCCATCCATCGAAAACACGCCGTCGGTTGCGATCATGCGAAAACGCATATTTTGCGTTTCCTTCAGCTTTTCCTCCAGGTCTTCCATATCATTATTTTTATACCTGAACCGGGCGGCCTTGCAAAGCCGTATTCCATCAATAATGCTGGCATGATTGAGTTCATCGCTGATGACGGCATCCTGATCTGAAAGCAATGTTTCAAAAAGTCCCCCATTGGCATCAAAGCAGGAGGAATAAAGAATGGTTCCCTCCGTGCCAAGAAATTCTGAAATCCTTCTTTCCAGCACCTTATGAATTTCCTGGGTGCCACAGATAAACCTGACCGAAGAAAGGCCGTAGCCCCATTTATCCAGGCTTTCTTTGGCCGAGGCCAGCACTTTTGGATGGCCGGCCAGACCCAAATAATTATTGGCGCACATATTAATGACGCCTTTATTCAACACGGTATCAATAACGGCTCCCTGGGCACCTGTAATAATTCTTTCATCCTTATAAAGACCGCTGCTTTTAATACTGCTTAGCTCTTGCCCATAAAACGCCCTTGCTTTCCCAAGCATTTTTTAGTCCACCTCCATTTTTGACCATTCCAATATGATTTTTCCGGATTTACCTGAGGACATCACCTCAAAGGCTTTTTGAAAATCAGTAAAATGAAAATGATGTGTGATAACCTGGGCGATATCCAAGCCCGACTCCAGCATGACCGTCATCTTATACCAGGTTTCATAAATCTGCCGGCCATAGATGCCCCTTATGGTCAGTCCGTTAAACACCACCTTCTCCCAGTCAATGGTTGTATTATTTTTTTGTATTCCCAGAAGCGCAATTTTACCGCCGTGATACATGACGTCGATCATTTCCCGCAGGGCAGCGCCGCTGCCCGACATCTCAAGCCCCACGTCAAAACCTTCCTTCATATCCAGCTCTTTCATAATATTGGCGAGGGACTCATTATTGATATTGACCGCCTTTGTAACCCCCATTTTTTTGGCCAGCTCCAGCCGGTATTCATTGATATCTGTAATGACAACATGCCGGGCTCCGGCAAATTTCACCACTGCCGCCGCCATTATCCCGATGGGGCCTGCCCCGGTGATCAGCACATCCTCTCCCAGCACGTCAAAGGCAAGGGCTGTATGGACGGCGTTGCCAAAGGGGTCAAAACAGCTGTACAGCTCCATGGGTATGGATGGGCTGCAATGCCACACATTGGATTCAGGAATGCACAGATATTCGGCAAAAGCGCCCGAACGGTGAACGCCTACGCCTTTTGTGCTTTTGCACATGTGCTTCCGGCCCGCCAGACAATTCCGGCATTTGCCGCAGACAATATGCCCCTCGCCGGAAACCAGGTCACCCGGCTGAAAATTCCTGACATTGCTCCCTGTTTTGGCCACCGTGCCGACAAACTCATGGCCGACGATCAGGGGCGTAAAAATATTCTTCTGAGCCCATTCATCCCAGTTGTAAATATGCATGTCCGTCCCGCAAATGGAGGTTTTATTGATCTTAATGAGCACGTCATTGATTCCGACCTTGGGGATGGGCACTTCTTCAAGCCAGATTCCCGGCTTCCTGTATTTTTTGACCAGTGCCTTCATGTGCTTTTTCTCACCCAATGCTCTCTCCTCCTCACCGATTCCCTACAATCTTTTATTATTTATATAGCAAATTGTGAATGTAAGAACTCCCGGCATCAATTTCCTCTGAATTTCCTTGAAGCAGCGAAAGGACGATCCGGATCCAATAATAATTTTCGAAGAATGGACTTTTGCTTACTGCAAGTCTGATGAAAGTAGGAATCCGGCAAGTACCTGCAAACATTGACAGTCCTGTAGTATTGTGTTACTAAATAAAAAGAGAAACAGGGCTCCGGCTGATGGAATCCGGAGTTATTTTCTAATTTACAATGTAGAGAGGGGCAGTATTATGAAAGGCTTAAAAGGAAAAATTGCAATTGTTACAGGCGCCGCCAAGGGCCTGGGCAAAGCTATGGCACTGCGGCTTGCACAGGAGGGCACAATAGTTGTTGCCGCCGACGTCGACCATGAGGCCTTGGATGCCGCAGTGGGAGAGCTGGTCGGAGCCGGTTATTCGGCGGAAGGCTACACCATTGACCTGACCAAAGTCAGCCAGATCGATACGATGATCGAATATATTGCAAGAAAACATGGACGCATCGATTTTCTTGTAAACAATGCCGGCATCCAAATTCGCAAATGGGCTACTGAATTCCCTGAAGAAGACTATGATCTTCTCATGGACATCAATCTCAAATCCTATTATTTTGCATCCCGCGCTGCGGCGCGCTATATGAAGCAGCAGGGCGGCGGGGCCATTGTCTGCACCTCGTCTGCAAATTCCGAGCGATTCACCACCAAGCGCACCCCTTACTGTATTTCAAAGGCGGCTGTAAACGGTCTTGCAGCAGCTCTCGGAAACGAATGGGGCCGTTTCAATATCCGTGTGAACGCGGTCGCCCCCGGATATGTCTATACCGATATGGTAAAGCAGGGCATTGCAGAAGGCATTATTGATGAAAAGGCCGGCATGTCGGTCGTCCCCCTGAAGCGCTATCTGCTTCCCGAGGAAATTGCGGCCGCAGTATGCTTCCTGCTTTCAGATGAGGCCAGCGGCATCACGGGACAAACACTGTTTGTGGATGGCGGCTGGAACAAAAACGGCTTGCCAGAGGCAAAGGATCTCGAATAAATCAGATTTTTCCCAGAACATTTCAGCATACCGGGAAAAAACTTCAAATCAAATATGATGCTAATCGGGTAGGAGGCTTATCAAATAATGATAAGCCTCCTACCCGATTAGCATTGTTTTACGAAACTTTTCTTTTGCTCGTTGTATTCGTTTCTTGCATGCATCAAGCTTTATGTTAAGACAGTCTGCCGCCTCTTGATAGGGCATATCGTCACAGTATATCCAGATAAGTAAGTCTAAATCTTCTTTTTCTATAACTCCGCCATATTTGAGCTGTAGCTTCAAGAAAATCATGTTGTCAGCAATATCTTGGTCCAACGGAACATGATATTGCACTAATCTATTATGCCGACGGTAAGTAGTGCCAATAACATTTTTAAGTGCATTCATCAACCACCCAACGGGTTTTGAACTCGCGAGAAGGCTGTCTATTTTCCTTTGAGCAATGACAAATGTTTCCTGCACCACGTCTTCAGCAATATCTTGTGTTCTGAAAAATTCACCCGCAAAATCGACCATAAAAGAATAATTCTCTAAATAGAGCTTTGTCAAAAATTCTTCTTTATTTATACTTCCGCTGATGCTGACCACCCCCCCGTCTCTATGCTTTGCATTCGGTTATTTGTTAAAATGTTCTACAACTATTACTACAAGCTTATTGACAACATCAAGCTGTTCCGGATTCATATATCTTGAGTGGTAAGTAAATTGTCACCAACATATCTATGCTTATGCTGCTGCTTTCAATATACCGGATATACGATAGGGCACGCCATAGAGCTTTGATAATGTCCCGTCCAACATACCTTTTGCTTTTCTTGCCTCTTTGAGCCATCTACCAGATATTTCTCTATCAAATTTAGAGCTCATAATACCCTGCTTTATGTGTCTTGTATGTTTAGAATTGATTTCTGAACTTGTATAGCATCCACGGGGCAGATTTTATAACACCTTGGTATCTTTTAATATCAATTATATCAGAAAAGTGAGATTTACAGTTTTTTCTTTTTTCATGTCACTTTTTGAGGCGCTCGGACAATGTATATTATAGAAAGATAAATAATTATGTACAGATAATGTTAGATGAAAACTAGTGTTCGAGGGTAACCATTGCCGATGCTGACAATCCAATTTCAACATTATGTAGGCACGAGGCGGAAAAAGATAAAGCCGTCACTCTTTTAAACCGTAATTCATGTAGGAGGTGATGCCTATGATTGTTCTTTTGCTGATATGCTGAAATGCAGGTTTGTGCTATTTCAAATTTGGCTGGCAGAACAGAGGTAGATGTGTTATACGCTAGAAAGGAGTTTTGACATTGAAAAAGATTATAAGTTTAGTTCTTTGCGTGGCAATTTCCCTTACCATTGGAACTCCGGCATTTGCCACAAATGATTCGATTTCATTATCTGCGAAATATTCTATTCACACTGAGTTTTCCTCGATTGTGAGATCGGCTAACGGCGGGTATGCTATGGTAGTTGATTCGTCGGAAAACATATTGCTCCCTGTTGGTCGGCTTGATATCGAATTAAGTGATGTTAATGCGGTAAATGAGTGTTAGAAATGGACAATGTCACAGACGAGGTGAAAGAATACATCCTAGACCTTTCCGAGAGAGTGCGTGATGTACCCGAGAACGAGGGTGCGGTTGCTACGCTCTTCTCGCAGGAGCTTCTTCCAAGAACGATGGACACTGTTTATTACACATATAATGGCATGTCTATGAAAGAGTGACCAGGTTTATGTGTATAATATTTCCACTGGCTATGAGTTTAAGGTCACTGGTTCCCAGGCACTGACGATTGCAAAACTTGTTTATGAGGTCGGCATGTACATAGGCGGATTTTTCCATGAGGCAGTTGGCCTTGGTGGGACATTGATAAGTCTGTTTCAGGCAGCTGCCGGGGGAAATGTATATTCGGCAAGTGCAAACGATTTTACTCAAATGGAGTTAAAGTATGATGGGGTTTCGCAATGGACATATGGATTATATGACGGTACTAACTGGTATTTGGGCTATTGCTCGCAGAAAATTACCATAAAACAGATTACTGAGTATCAACAATTTGTTGTAAATGGAGTAGTGTAGATTTTCAAATTCAGCCTTTCCTAATTGCATGAAAAATAGTCACAATAAAATTGATAAGTGAAAAATATTATTCAGTACTAATGTGATAAAATCTTTTCAAGATAATTGTGAAAGAAGTAGGTGGTCACATTGGTTCTATACAAGTATATTAATCAGCCGATTTATTCATTTTTCTCCAACTTCAAAAGGCATTCCGACAACAGACCTGAGGTTTGTCATAACTGCCGAGGAACAAAATTTCACGGTCATGGCTGGAGAAGAAGATACGTCCATCATAACGGTCAGGATCTGCACATCTTGATTCAACGTTTTAAATGCTGCAATTGCAGCAGAACGGTTACTATCCTTCCATCTTTCCTAACTCGTAAGTTCATACGAAGTGTTGATGATATTTTATCTCATGTCAGAAATTCTTTTTATGGCCTAAAAAACACTGTGGCCCGTCAGGTATCTACTTTCTATCGCAGAAGATTCCTTCGGCATTTAAGCCCTTTGATTATGCTCCTTAATTTCCATGGTGCACATTTATCATTGCCTGAAAAAGAAAATGAAAAGGCCATAAAGGCTATAGAGACCGCCCAGGTCCAGTTCCCGAACTCACTCAGCGAAAGTTTTTTCCGGAACACAAATAAACACTTTATGGCATATTGATTTTACCACATTTGTGTTCTCAAAAAAACCTTTTCCTTTACCCACCACATATTTGCGTTTTCAATGTGCCTGATTCTGCTTAAAATGGTTTTTGAGAAATCTCCGGCCGGTTTTCTCAATATTTTATTCCCGGAGGTGTTCATTATGAATGAGCAACAACAAAAAGAGCAGATTGCACTATTTAGGTACAGTATTCTTGCGCCCATTATCACAGGTCAAGTCAAAAATGTCTCTGAATATTTCAGGCAGCAGGCCAGCAAGGTTCATCAAGTCCCTTTTTACGGGCCTAAGGAATATCTTCCTAAAACTTTTGTAACCTGGCTCAGTGATTACAGACATTTTGGTTTCGATGGACTCAAGCCCCAAGCTAGGAATGATAAGGGTACATCAAGAGCACTTTCCCGAGATACTGAAGAATACATACTAAATTTAAGAAAAATGCGAATGGATATGCCCCTTACCGTATTTTATGATAACTTAATTGCTAACGAAGAACTTTTAAAAAACGAGGCTTCTTTTGCCACCATATATCGTCTTCTAAAACGAAACGGACTTGTCAAAAAGTCTATTAATCCCCAACCTGAACGCAAGCGTTTCTCACATGAGCAAGTTAATTTTCTTTGGCAGGGAGATACTTCTGATGGCCCTTTTATACCTATCCATGGTAAAAAGGGGCAGACTTTTCTATTCGCCTTTATTGACGATTGTTCTCGCCTTGTCACTGCAGCAAGATTTCTTCCTGACAGTAAATTTGAATCCATGCGTGAGGTGTTAAAGGAGGCACTATTAAGGCGAGGGATACCAAAGATCATCTATGTGGATAACGGGAAAATTTACAGATCTCAAACCCTCTCGTCTGCCTGCGCTTCTCTTGGTATCTCGCTTGCACATACTCAGCCCTATGATGCTGCTTCAAAAGGGAAAATTGAGAGATTCTTTAAAACTGTTCAGACGCGATTTTATCCTCTCTTAAAAGTCAATCCTGCCAGTTCATTGGAGGAACTTAATATGCGGTTTTTGAAATGGCTTGAAGAGGATTATCACAGAAAGCCGCACTCCTCATTGGAAAAATCTATGACACCACTAGATAAGTTCATATCTCAGGCTTCATTATTAAAAATGGTATCCGATCCTGATTTTCTTAACTCGCTTTTCCTCGTGAGAGCTGCTCGCAAAGTTCACCATGATGGAACCATCTCGGTGAACAACAGGCTTTACGAAGTACCTGCCAGGTTTATTGGTTGTAAGATTGAAATCCGATTTGATGATACTGATATCTTTGTTTATGAAGAAGGTTCCTCCGTTGCTAAAGCTAAGCCGGTTATTTTTTCTGATAATGCTTTCGCCAAAAGGGAAAGCAAAATATCCTATGCTATAGCGGGAGGACACGATAATGTTTAGATCCTTTTATTCTCTTTCCTCTTCACCCTTTTCAAAAGATATTAAAGTGCAGGATATTTTTCAATCTTCATCTCAAAAAGAAGTAGTTGCCCGCCTGGATTACCTAAAAAAGGCTCATGGTATCGGTCTTATCACTGGTGAACCCGGGGTAGGAAAGACCCTGTCCTTAAGAGCGTTTACCGACGGTTTAAATCCCGCTTTATTTAAACCCATGTATCTTCCTCTCTCTACCCTAACAGTAATGGACGTTTACAGGGCGATTGCAACTGCTCTTGGTGAAGATCCTAAAACCAAGAAGATTGATCTTTTCCTGCAAATTCAATCAGCCTTCGTAAACTTCTCTAAAAACAGAGGCATAATTCCCGTTCTCATCTTAGATGAAATGCATCTGGCGCGAGATGCTTTCTTTGCCGACATATCCTTACTGTTTAACTTCAATATGGATTCGGATACGCCTTTCATCCTTATTCTTTCAGGTATTTCTCATCTGAATACTAAGCTCTCTTTGAACCAAAACAAGCCTTTGAATCAAAGAATTTCTACTCGTTACACCTTTGACCCTTTTTCTGCCGCTGAAACAGCTCAATATATTTCAAAACAACTCTCTGTGGCAGGAGCTAACTACGAAATCTTCTCCGAATCAGCTATTTTAGCAGTCCATTCTCTAAGCTCAGGCTTTCCCCGCGTCATTAATCAGCTCTGTATACACTCGCTGGTTTATGGCTGTCAGTGCAAGAAGCAGGTTATTGATGAGGAGTGCGTCCGTGAAGCCGCTATTGAAGCTGGCCTTTAAACTTTTTCGCTTACATCCGGCTTGGATTTTCGAATTCAATATCCAGCCGGTTTTTTATTGTGCAAGTGTGAAAATATTTGACTAATTTAATTTGACAATATGAAATTTTCAATGTCCTTGTACCGTTTTTACGCTATTTTATCTTGATATTTTTTACCCTTTTCAATGTGACAAGCTACAGGAGTAGGGACGCAAGAAAGTACATATCAGTATCCTAATACTATAACTAAGTCGCCTGATTTTGACTTTCCATGGCGTACAGCATATTATAACCTTTTCAATCCCGTTATTGAATGGATATCATATGAGGTTAACGGAATGACATGGTATTTTAACTGATTGATTTAAACATACCAGATGCGGCAAATATATCGTCTGCATCCGGCATGTTAGGGGTGAAGTTGGAATATGGGCATTTTACTGATCTTGTTGTTGCTGGTGTCAATAATTATATTTATTGTTTATATTGCTAAGAATCGAAAAAATGTTAAAGCATATGTAATAACCGCACTAGCATTCATTGTTATAATGTCGTGTGCCGTCTTTTCATGGTATATATCGCCATTCAAGATACATATTCCAACTAACCCTGCTATCAAAATAAGAAGTAATAACGATAACTTTGATACTTGGATAGAAGATCAGAAAACAGTTTCTAATATAGTATGCCATTTGGAATCACTCGAAATTCGACGGGAGCTGGTTCATTATGACGGAATATTCTCAATGAAATTATCTTATGTACGCGCAGATGATTATTTCATAATAGAACTTTATGATGCGGGAGTAATGTTATTTGAGATGCCGCAGCACATTGGCGATTATTGTTTTGTAATTTCAAATCCTGAAAACTCTATGTTTATTGTGCCAAGTAAAAATAATAGAAACAAATACAAGATAATTAATGCCGCAATCGTAAAAGATGAACTATATAAGATAGCTTTATCTGCCCGTTGAGTATTAAAAAATGCCGATCGCTGGCAGCCTGAAAAGAAAAAGGCCCTCAAGCTTTTACTCGATAAAGCAAACGGCTTTCCGCCAGATTATCCTTTCGATGATTGCATGCTAGAGATCATTGCAGGCGGCCCGGTCGGTTATTTGAATGCAACTTTTAAGCCATTAAGCCATAAGTATCTAGCCAAAAACTCAGGGAGAGGAGCAAGCCATGCACCTATCCACGGGTATGCGTGGCACACACATAAAAAACGGGCTTCTCTTTAAGTTGAAAGAGGAGCTCGTTTTTTTCATCCATTCCATAAATTTTCCCGAGGGCACACTTTAATTCACTCTGCAGGTACCGTGATTAATCTTTCAGTGCAAAATATTTTTCATATTGCGAATCGAAGGATCCCCAATAATTCATTGACACTGAAGGTTAATTTTGATAACATATAACATATTGATGATAATTTACATCATAATATATCGCATTCTTAACAAGTATTTGATTTATAATTACATTTTTTGTCTATCAGAAGGAGTGAAAATCCATGGCAACACCAGTAATCCTGCCCCGGCAAGGGCAATCCGTTGAAAGCTGCATCATTGGTGAATGGCATAAAAAGCCCGGTGATACCGTGAAGGTCGGGGACATTCTGTTCACCTACGAGACAGATAAGGCAACCTTTGAAGAAGAAGCCAAGTTAGACGGGACCATGCTTGCCGTATTTTTCGAAGAGGGCGACGATGTGCCCTGCTTAACAAACGTAGCAGTCATAGGAAATCCCGGCGAGAGCTTCGGTGAATTTGATCCCAGAACGGGCGCAAATGAAGCACGGGCACAAGAGGCGCCGGCAGAAAAAGCCGAACCCGAAGCAGCTCCCGCTGTCAAGGCAGAAGCCTCCGCCAGTCCCGCTGCATCCGGAACCGGAGCCATTTCTCCCCGTGCAAGACTGACGGGCGAGCGCATGAAGATAGATCCATCCCTCGCTGCATCCACCGGCCCTCACGGACGTGTTATTGAGCGAGACGTCATCCGCCTTGCCCAGGAAGGCCGCAATACGGCTTCCGAAGCTTCCGTACATACTGGGGCCCCTGCTGCCCAGCCAGCCGCCTCTGTTGCCGCAGCTTCTGAATTTGAAGATGTGAAGCTGACCAACATTCGCAAAATTATTGCCAAGAGCATGCATCAGAGTCTTTCCACCATGGCTCAGCTCACCAATAATACTTCTTTCGATACCACCAATATCTCAGCATTCCGCAAGCAGGTAAAAGCTGCTGCAGAGAAGATGGATTTGCCCAAGATCACCATCAACGATATTATTCTCTTTGCAGTGTCCAGAGTGCTGAAAAACCACAAGGATCTGAACGCTCATTTCCTTGATGACAAAATTCGCTGTTTCAAGCATGTGCATCTGGGTATTGCGGTAGATACACCGCGGGGCCTTATGGTGCCCACACTTTTTAATGCTGATACAAAGAGCTTGAAAGAGATTTCCATCGAGGCCAAGGCTCTGGCCAAGGCCTGCCAGGAAGGCAATATCTCACCTGATCTCCTGACGGGCGGTACTTTCACCATATCCAATCTCGGTACCTTTGGTATTGAGAGCTTTACTCCTGTTATCAACCCGCCGCAGACAGGTATTCTGGGTGTGAACGGCATTACTGAACGTGTGCGCACAGTCAATGGAACCATTACAACTTACCCTGCCATGGGTCTCTCCCTCACTTATGATCACCGGGCCGTTGACGGTGCGCCCGCGTCCAGATTCCTGATGGAACTCAAAGACGCACTGGAGAATTTCACCACACTATTGATCGGTTAAGGAGGATACGCAAATGACATTTGATTTAATCGTGCTCGGCGGCGGCCCCGCAGGCTATCTGGCCAGTGAACGGGCAGGCCATGCAGGCTTAAGCGTACTTCTCATGGAGAAGCGAAGCGTTGGCGGCGTGTGTCTCAACGAGGGATGCATCCCCACCAAGACCCTGCTGTACAGCGCAAAGATATATGATAACGCAGCTCACGGCGGAAAATACGGTGTGGAGGCCCAGGGCCTTTCCATTAACCACGCCGCTGTAGTGGAGCGCAAGAACAAGGTGGTCAAAACACTGGTAAGCGGTGTAAAGGCCACATTAAAAGCAAATCATGTAACCCTTGTCGACGGCGAGGGCGTTATCACCGGCAAAAATGCCGAGGGCTATACCGTTACCGCCAATGGCGAGACCTATACCGGCAAAAGGCTTTTGATTGCCACCGGTTCTTCCCCGGCAGTTCCCCCCATTCCCGGCCTTAAGGAAGGTCTTGCTTCGGGCTTTGTCATGACCAACCGCGAAACCCTGGATTTGGCTGAAGCTCCCAAAAAGCTGACAGTCATAGGAGGCGGTGTCATCGGTCTTGAAATGGCCTCCTATTTCACCAGCATCGGCACTGAGGTAACAGTCATTGAAATGCTGGACCATATTGCAGGTGAAAATGACCCGGATCTTGTAAAGCTTCTGAAAAAGGGCTATGAGAAGAAGGGCATGACCTTCCACCTGAACGCCAAAGTCACCGAGGTTAAGAGCGGCAGCGTGGTATTTGAGAAGGATGGCAAACTGGAGTCGGTACCGGCCGACAAAGTGCTCCTTTCCATTGGAAGAAGAGCCAATACCAAGGACATCGGCCTTGAGGCCATTCATGTGATGACAGAACGCGGCGCCATTGTCACCGATGAGCATATGAAGACCAATATTCCTGAAGTTTACGCAGCCGGCGATGTCAACGGCAAGTCCATGCTGGCCCATACCGCCTACCGTGAAGCCGAGGTAGCCGTCAATATCATGCTGGGCAAGCGGGATAACATGCGTTACGATGCCATTCCCGCCGTATTGTATACCAACCCGGAGCTGGCATCTGTAGGCGAGACCGAGTACACGGCAAAGAAGAAAGGCCTGGATGTGGATGTTGTCAAGATCCCCATGCGTTTTTCAGGCAGGTACCTGGCTGAGAACGAGGGCGGTGACGGCATATGCAAGCTGATCATCAACAAGGAGCGCCGGACCATCGTAGGCGCGCAGGCTCTGAGCAATTATTCCTCTGAATTTATTGTGGCCTGCGGCACCTTCATTGAGCTCCAGCTAACCCTTGAAGATATTAAGAAGATCGTCTTCCCGCATCCCACCGTATGCGAAATTATTAGAGAAGCTGTTTTTCAGTATTGATGAAACATAAAGGAGAGTGAACCTCATGCCAAAACAATTACCTGTTATTCCCGAAGAAGTGAGAAAGCCTAGCAAAATCACATTTAACGACATACCCGTCAACGCTTATCAAAAAACGGTAAAGGATGAGCTGAAAAACTTCACCAAAGAAGAGTTCATGAATATTTACCGTGATATGTTCTACATCCGTGAGTTTGAGACCATGCTCAACCTCATCAAAACCACCAGTGAATACCAAGGTATTCCTTACAACTATCCGGGTCCTGCCCATCTTGGTCTGGGTCAGGAAGCCGCTTATGTAGGCGAAGCTTTCAATCTGACCATAGACGACTTTATCTTTGGTTCCCACAGAAGCCACGGCGAGATTCTCGCCAAGGGCCTCCGCTCCATTGAGATTTTGGACGACGACAAGCTCATGCAGATCATGAAGGACTTCTTCGGCGGCGACATTCTGAATGTCATCAACGACTCTAAAAAAACCGTCAAGGAAATTGGGCGCGACTTCCTGCTCTATGGTATGATCTGTGAGACCTTTGGCCGTAAAAACGGGTTTCACCAGGGCCTGGGCGGCTCCATGCACGCCTTCTTCACACCCTTTGGCATTTACCCCAACAACGCCATCGTAGGCGGCAGCGGCAGTATTTCAGTAGGCGCCGCCATGTTCAAGCTCATCAACAAGAAGCCCGGCGTTGCAGTCTGCAATATCGGTGATGGATCCATCGGCTGCGGGCCTGTCTGGGAAGGCTTTATGATGGCCGTTATGGACCAGTACAAGACCCTTTGGGGCGAGAACGGCGGCGGCATGCCCCTTATCTTCAATGTTAACAACAACTTCTATGGCATGGGCGGTCAAACCTTCGGTGAGACCATGGGCTATGGAATGGTCGCCAGAATCGGCGCCGGCCTTTCCCCCACCCAGCTTTATGCAGAGCGCGTAGACGGCTACAATCCGCTGGCTGTCATTGACGCGTTCGGCGGGAAGAAAGCTTTCGCCGGGATCGCGGCAAAAGACGACATGGGAAATATCGGTCTCGGAAAAGATGAAATCAGCGGACTGATCGCTGCGGC
>ENA-UOOK01001622-UOOK01001622.1-fermentation-metagenome-genome-assembly--contig:-NODE-1622-length-29349-cov-6.026422_pt1 | contig 29349 bp, 26 predicted proteins | sample MGYA00245777_ERZ724023 | MGnify/ENA primary metagenome ERZ724023 (study PRJEB28704, sample SAMN03018312) | fermentation metagenome | biome: anthropogenic terrestrial biome; feature: soil; material... | reverse complement strand
GCTTGAGGGAATAGCGCCCTGCCGATGCAAATATAATAAATTAATCAATTTCCAAACCTTTTTTACACCGCCATACCGCCACAGACATGAATTGTCTGGCCGGTCACATAAGATGACATGTCAGAGGCCAGAAACAGCGCCACATTGGCTACATCCTCAGGCAGTCCGCCACGCCGCAGGGGTATCTTCGATATCCAGTCACTCTTCACATCCTCTGGAAGCTTGCTGGTCATTTCCGTCAGGATAAATCCCGGGGCAATGGCGTTGCACCTCACATTGCGCGATCCGAGTTCTTTCGCCACACTCTTGGTGAACCCGATGATCCCTGCCTTAGATGCCGAATAATTTGCCTGGCCGGCATTGCCGTTCACACCTACCACTGAACTCATGTTGACGATAGATCCCATCTTCTGTTTCATCATCGGCCTGATGGCAGCCTTGGTGAGGTTAAAAACTGACTTCAGGTTCACAGTCATGACCTGGTCCCACTGCTCCTCGGTCATCCTCATCAGCAGGGTGTCACGGGTGATTCCTGCATTGTTGACGAGAATGTCAACAGTGCCGAAGTCCTTCACTATCTCATCAATTACATTTTCAGCATCAGCGAAGACCGAAGCGTCGGAAACATATCCCTTTGCCTTCACTCCCAGCGCAGCTATCTCCCTGACTGCTTCTGCAAATTCTTCGTTATCCACGATGTTTGTAATTGCAATATTGGCGCCTTCGGCAGCGAACCGCAATGCAATCCCCTTGCCTATGCCCCGTGATCCACCTGTGATCACTGCTGTTTTTCCTTCGAGTAATCTCATTTCTGAAAAATTTTGGGCACAAATATAAGAATTTATTTACGCAGAACCCGCGCCACAGTCGATCCTATGTCGGCAGGCGATTTCACTACATATATGCCACATTCGGCCATGATCTTCATCTTGGCATCTGCAGTGTCATTGGCTCCGCCGATGATGGCGCCGGCATGCCCCATACGCCTCCCCTTCGGAGCAGTCTGTCCTGCAATGAATCCTATTACGGGCTTGGTGCCGTGATCCTTTACCCAGTAAGACACATCAGCCTCCATTACCCCGCCAATCTCTCCGATAAGCACCACTGCATCCGTCCCGTCATCATTCATCATAAGGCTGAGAATGTCAAGCGACGTGGAGCCAATCACCGGGTCACCGCCGATGCCAACACATGTCGATTGTCCCAGGCCAAGTTTGGTCAGCTGGTCAACAGCTTCATAGGTAAGCGTTCCCGAGCGGGAGATAACACCTATCCTCCCCTTCATGTGTATGAACCCGGGCATGATCCCGACCTTTGCCTCTCCGGGCGTGATAACCCCCGGGCAGTTCGGCCCGATTAGCCTTGTGTCATAATCCTGCATCAGCTTCTTCACCCTTACCATATCAGCTACAGGGATTCCCTCGGTGATGGCTACGATAAGCCTGATGCCGGCTTCAGCAGCCTCGATGATTGAGTCAGATGCAAAAGCCGGCGGAACAAAGATCACCGAAGTATCTGCCCCCGTGGCCTTTACAGCTTCCCTGACTGTATTGAAGACCGGAAGGTTGAGATGTGTCTGGCCACCCTTACCGGGGGTTACACCACCCACCACCTTTGTTCCGTATTCAAGCATCTGACCAGCGTGGAAGGTCCCTTCTCCACCGGTGAATCCCTGGACGATCACTCTCGACTCCGAGTTAAGCAAAATGCTCATGATGCGTTCTTCTTTTATGTACGCGATATACCAAATGTAAGGTATTTTTTCATCCTTATTACTAATTTAGCTGAATATTCCGGTAAGCATGAACTTCATTGAACCTGTACTCTATATCGGCATTTCCCAGTCCTTTTTCGCAGGTCTGCTGATTGCTACCAGGAAGCCATTCACCAGGGCTGACAGGATCATGACAGCATGGGTCTTCCTCTTCTGCATCGAGATGATCTTTGCCCTTATCAACAGGACCGTACTTGACATGTACTCATTCCCGTTCATCGCCTTTACATACGGGCCTCTGCTCTATCTTTATGTGAGGCACATGATCAGGCCCTCGATGACTTTTTCACCCTGGAATTCACTACATTTCATTCCGTTCCTTATCTTCTTCACCGTCTCGGTTGTCTTTCGCGAAGAGCCCATATTCGATGACCTCAGCGGCTTCTTCGTACGAGACAGGTTCATCCCGCTGAGAATAGTCTACGGCATCTGTTTCTTTCTGTCGGTTACCGTTTACAGCGTGCTCTCATTCCTTGAGATACGCAACCATCAGACGCGACTGCATGACCTGATTTCCTATACCTCGGCCAAGCTCACACTCAACTGGTTGAAAATACTGTCCATAACATTCTATACCGGCTATGTCATTGTCTTTATCCTGGGAGGAATAAAAATCTTTGCCGGATTACTTCCTTTTGACCCGTACATACTTACTTTCTTTTTCATCGCCTTTTTCTCCTTTGCCTATAGCTTTTATGCCATCCGGCAGCCCGAAATGCTTGAATACCCTTCCGTCAAGAATGAGGAAAACGGCAGCATCCCTGCCGACAGTGCCGGAAGATATGCCAGAAGCGGATTGCGGGAAGATCAGGCCAAAGAATACCTGACCAGACTTATCAACTTTATGGATCAGGAAAAACCCTACCTCAACGGTGATCTTACAATCGCCGATCTTTCACTGAGGACAGGTATCCCCAAACACTATATCACAGAGGTGCTGAATGAGAAATATGGTCGCAACTTTTTTTCATTCATCAATGAATACAGGGTCAGAGAGGTAATTAACCGGATGAATGACCCGAAATACCAGCATTATACCATTCTCGCCATCGCCTTTGATGCGGGATTTAACTCAAAATCAACCTTCAACAGCTTCTTCAAGGCTTATACAGGTAAAACCCCCAGCGTCTTCCGCCAGGTAGTTTCGAAGACCGGTTGAAAGTATGAGCCAAATGGCTCACACCACAAGATCGTCCTTAAAAGGTCCGTTCCGTCAGGGCTGGACGACCGGCATTGCTTTACTGGTCACCTTTGTCATAAAAACAGTTTATGAGACGGTCTTCTGTTACACTCATGTTGTTTGTCTGCCTGACCATTTATCTGACAGCACAGGAAAGAAATTTTACTGTCGGTGGTTTTGTCAGGGGAGGCACATTTTTCAGCACCGGTGATTACAAGCATGACATCAATGCTGCCTTCGGCGATGCGGCTCTTACCCTGACTGCAACAGACAACCTCAGCTTCAAGGGTTTTGGTGACCTGCGCCTGCGGACAGGGCAGCAATTCGGGGAGAATATCAACTCCTTAACCCTGCGAGAAGCATGGGGTATGTACTACAACAATTTCATGAGTATCAGTGCCGGGAAGAAGATCATTAAATGGGGCAAAACCGACATGTTCACACCCATGTCAAGATTCAATCCGATGGATTTTACCTTCCGGACACCAGATTTCGAAGATACCGAACTTGGTAATCTCCTTGGCGAACTGACACTCACCCCGGCTCCGTTCTTCCGGCTATCTGTTGTAGCAGCACCTTTCTGGAATCCATCTGTCCTTATTATCAAGCCAATAACACTGCCTCCGTCAATGGTGGTGTCCCTGCCTGAGGGCATCAGGTCCGGAAACGGTTACTATTCATGGGGTGCAAGGGGTGAGTTCACATTCAGGGCATTTGATGCCGGCCTGCAGTATTATCACGGTCCCGACCTGATGCCGGGACTGACCCTTATCAATGCCGATTACACCAATCCTGCCCAGCCTGCCATATCAGTTGAAGGGGTCCCCTATATCATCAGCAATGCCGGGTTTGACTTTGAGACAACAGTTACTCCCTTTGTTCTGAGAGGAGCTGCCGCCCTTACAACACCGGCGGAAGAGAAGGAAGGCAATGAGGAGGTACCCTTCAGGCAGTTCGAATGGGTAGCGGGCCTGGACTGGACTCCTGGTGCTGTGAGGGTGACCGCTGAATACTCAGGGAAAAAGGTCCTCAATTTTTACGAGTCTCCCTATGCCCCTATCCTTGGCACAGAGCCCGACATGCAACAGTTGATGGAGCTCTTCAATACCCCCGGATTTGATCCTGTTGAGTTTACCAGGCTTCAGGTCGAGGCATTCAACAGGCTGTATAACAATCAGCTGCACGAATATTATCACTTTGCAGGATTGAGAATGGAGGCAGACCTGTTCTATGGAAGACTGGTCCCATCCCTGACAACGGTTTACAACTTTACCTCCCGTGACCTGACAGTGCACCCGGCACTGAGATACAAACCCTCCGACGGAGTGACACTTAGCACCGGTTATGAATATTACCATGGTAAGCAAGGGGGCATGTACGACATCATTGATGACTTTATGAATGCTCTTTACTTCTCACTCAGGATAGATTTTTAAGGCAATGACAGATTTCATAATCAGATACAGATGGGCAATAATAGCAGTATCGGTTGCCCTGGCAGTCGGGCTGGGCCTGCTGATTCCGTCTTCAGAGACTGATCCTGACATCAGGAACTACATCCCGCGGAATATGGATTCAAGGGTTACCAACGACTCCATAGAGCAGGAGTTTGGTGTTCAGGATATGATAATGGTGCTCTTCACCGACACCACCGTTCTTAAACCGGGTGACCTCAGACAGGTCAGGGAGATTGACAGGGCATTTTCGAGAATGGAGGGGATCGGGACGGTCAACTCTGTCTATACCGCCCGGAAAATTGAAGGCAAAGACGGGATGATGGTGGTTGATCCGCTTATTGAAAGGATACCGGAAACGGCAGAAGGCTTTGAAGCCCTGAGGCTGGACATACTGGCCAACACCTTTGCCCGCGATGTGGTTGTCTCATCGGATATGACCGCTGCAGCTATCACCGGAACCGTCAACTCAGATGTGCCTGAATATGAGACCCTGGGCAAGGTTGATTCCATCATTGCGGCAAGTCAGGGAGATGCCCGGATACTGACGGGAGGACTGCCATATATAAGAAAATACATTACATCTGATGTAAACCACGATGCATTGCTGCTCATACCCCTGGCACTCATTATTATGCTGACAGTCCTGAAACTGTCACTGGGAGACTGGAGAAGCGTTTTTATTCCCTTTACGGTCGTAGTACTCTCTACCGTTGTTACAATGGGCCTAATACCCCTCTTTGGCTGGAAGTTCTCAATCATCATGTGCCTTGCTCCCATCATTCTGATTTCGGTAGCCAATAATTACGGCATCTATCTCGTCTCCAGGCACCAGGAACTAAGCAGGGCAGACATGCCTCTCACGGGAAGGGAAACCCTAAGGTCTATTACCGGTTCGCTGAATATGCCTATCCTGTTCAGCGGAATGACGACTATTGCCGGATTGCTTGGCCTGCTGACCCATTCAATAATCCCGGCCAGGCAGGTTGGCATCCTGGCAGCCACAGGCGTAACACTGGCGCTGGCAATGAGCCTGCTGCTGGTACCTGTACTGATATATTTACAGCACACCCCGGGCAGGAAACCCAGGCAGCCACGGTCAGACCGGAATGATCTTATCAACCGGGCACTGGCATGGATCTCTTCACTGGTCATCAGGCGTCCGGGCAGAGTGCTCCTGGTGTCATTCGGTCTGACTCTCCTCATGGGCACAGGTGTAATCTTCCTGAAGATTGATACTAACCAGGAGAATTTCTTCCCGCGAAAACATCCGGTAAGAGAGGCCGCCCGGATTATCAACTCGAAGTTTGGCGGATCACAAACCATATCGGTGATGATCAGCGGTGACATCAAGGATCCGGTTTTGATGCAGAAGATTGATGATCTCACCCGTCATCTGAAAGAATCAGAAGGTGTCGGCAGTGTCTTCTCCATATCCGATGTTGTGAGGGAGATGAGCAAGGCAATATATGAACCCGCAGAGGAGGGATATGACAGGATACCCGAATCCGGTGACGCCATCGCACAGATGTTCGAGCTTTACAACATGAGCGGAAATCCCGATGATTTCAAGCAGCTGATGAACTTCGGGAACACAAAGGCCCACCTGCTGGTCCGGCTATCAAATCCCGAAAACAAACTGGTCAGGCATCTCAGGGATGACATCAAAAGCTTTACTGCAGATTTCCCCGCCAGGGTGACTATCGGAGGATATGCCTTCATAATGAATGATTTTGCACAGAAGATCATTAACGGGCAGGTTTCCTCACTTATTTTTGCCCTGATGACAGTACTGATCCTGCTGGCAATCATCTTCCGGTCGTTTAAAGGCGGACTGACAGGGTCAATTCCGCTTGCAGCATCAATAATGATACAGTTTGGTGCCATGGGAATCACTGGTGTAGCCATTGATGCCGCCACAGCGCTGCTCTCCTCGATAATGATCGGCGTAGGAGTCGACTTCACCATACAGTTCCTGTGGAGGTACAAGATTGAGTTGCAGAAAGGACTAAAGCACTCTGAGGCGATTACCGCCACCTACAGGACCACCGGACGCAGCATCGTTATCAACGGGCTGACCGTGATGGCCGGTTTCTCGGCCACCTTCCTCTCCGGATTCCTTTCAATAAGATTCTTCGGATACCTGACATTGCTTGCAATAGGCTCCTGTCTCCTTTACGCCATCATAGTGATACCGGCATTCATGCTCTGGTTCAAGCCTTCATTCATAGAAGCAACGCAGAAAACAAACAATAAAAACCAGCACAAATATGAAAAAGATGTTATTCCTATTGTCAGCAGTATCGGTTCTGTCACTGCAGGCCACACTGGCACAGCAGTCAGATCCCGTGCAACTGATGGATAAAAGTCGTGACCTGACAATGTCAGGGAATATTCAGTCTACTGTTTTTCTGACAATTACTGAAAAAAACGGTGCCGTCAGGACCCGGAAGCTGAATATGATCACCAAATCATATGACGATGGCACCATCAAGAGGATGGTGAAATTCCTCGATCCTGCTGATGTGCGTGGCACTGCTATGCTTATCATTGACAACAAGAATACCCAGGACGACATGTGGATTTATCTTCCTGCCCTTAAGAAGACACGACGCATTGTAAGCAATGAAAAAGGAAAGAGCTTCATGAGTTCAGAGTTTTCAAATGCAGACATGTCAACCGGAAGCAATGCTGACTTCAAAATCCGGCATATGCCTGAATCAGGGAAGGAAGGTGTTTGGGTGATTGAGAGCATTCCTGCCAGCGAAGATAAAGCAGACGAATACGGGTACTCGCGGAAGATTACGTATCTTGAGATGGGCAGCCTGAAGACGAAAAAGATCGACTTCTACAACTTTGACAACGAACTTTTCAAGACGATTGAGATTGTGGCCACGCAGCCTCTCAGCGGAAAAGAGGGGTATATAATGACAGATATGCTTGCCGTAAATCACATCAATGGCAGAAGTTCAAGGGTCAAATTTGACCAGGTGAACACATCGGCTTCAATACCGGATAATACCTTCATCTCCGACAACCTCTCGCGGTAGAAATCGATTACCTTTGTACCCGTCATGAACCAGGTACAAAAGGGAAGAATCATATGCGCTCCCGCCACTTCCGGAGGGGGTGCGATAGCCCTGATACGGATTTCCGGCCAGGGTACCGTAGAAATACTATCTGAGATATTTCAACCAGCAGATAATCACACTGATATCTCTAAAGCGAAGGGGTATACATTGATTTATGGGACCATATCTTCGCATGGAGAATTCATTGATCAGGTCCTGGTATCGCTTTTCAGGGCACCTCACTCTTACACAGGGGAGGAAATGGTTGAAATAAGCTGTCATGCTTCTCCATTTATTCAACGCCGGATTATGGAAATTCTCATTGAAAAGGGGGCGGAAACGGCTGCCCCTGGAGAGTTTACCATGAGAGCTTTCATGAACGGCAAAATGGACCTTTCCCAGGCAGAGGCGGTGGCTGATATAATTGCTGCCGATTCAGAAGCCGCTCACCGCCTTGCTTCTTCACAGCTCCGCGGAGGATTTTCAGATGGGATAGAAAAACTCAGGCAGGAACTCATCACTTTTGCATCGCTCATTGAGCTGGAGCTCGATTTCAGCGAGGAAGATGTGCAGTTTGCCGACCGTTTTGCACTGACTGAGACGGTAATAGCAATAAAGGAAATGGTTGACAGGCTTGCTTCTTCCTTCCGGCTTGGCAATGCTATCAGGAAAGGAATCCCGGTGGTGATTGCAGGGAGACCGAATGTGGGGAAGTCATCACTTCTGAACGTCATGCTGCAGGAAGAGCGCGCCATTGTCTCGGATATCCCTGGCACAACACGAGACACAATTGAAGAGGTACTGCATCTTGGCGGACTTCTGTTCAGGTTCATTGACACTGCCGGGCTAAGGGATGGCGGTGATGAGATAGAGGAACTGGGGATTGAGAGGACCCGCAGCAAGCTCAGGGCGGCAGATATTGTGCTTGCCATTGCCGAGGCCACTGACACCGCTGAGAGCATTGCCGCCCTGGCTGCCGGCATCAGTGAGATTACTGGTAATAGCGGGGCACGGATAATCGTGTTGGTTAACAAATCTGACCTGATCACCGGGGAAAGAGCTTCTGAACTGAAGAAAGAGCTTAATAGCATCTGCTCCTGCCCTGCCCTGTTTGTTTCAGCACGGCAATCTGAAGGAATAGATAAGGTGAGGAAGCAGCTTATTGCATCTGTTGAGACCGGCATATTGGACAATCCGCAATACATCGTGACCAATGCCAGGCATTTCGAGGCGATTAATAACGTATCATTAAGCCTTCAGAGGGTTCTTGATGGTTTCCGTGACGGTATCCCGACTGTGCTGATAGCCACAGATGTTCGCCAGGCAATATTTTACCTCGGGCAGATCACTGGACGCATCTCTCCGGATGATATTCTGGGAGAGATATTCTCGAAGTTTTGTATTGGCAAATAGAAAAAACGGATCGATTATAAAAAGAAGAGGGTGTCAACATGAAATTGTGACACCCCCTCCAATTATCCTGTCAGTATGTAACTGCTAGTAGGGTGGCAGGTTCAGCGGGAGAACCTCATTCATGTACCATACCGTCCCTCTTTTGGATTCAGGAACCCAGAATATGGGGGATGTATAGTTATCCTCATCCTGTACGGCCTTGAAATTTTCCCCGTTGAGCTGCAGTTCTGAAGATGGATACCTCAGGCGCTCAGGGCAGGGTTTCATATAGACTCCCCTGAGTATCATTGGCTCCAGCAGCGGATGCCTGGTACGGCGTAGTTCGGCCCAGAGATCATATTCATCAGTGATGTTCACATGAATGTACTTCTGCTGCATGATAATCTCCATCTTGTCTTCCTCTCCCACAGCTGCCGTAAAATCATTTGCGATTTTTGCGGCATAGGCGTCAATGTCAGCCTGGGACTTCACCGGGTGCAACACTGCAACATCCGTCCTGTAACTGCTCACCCCGTTAAGCCAGTACCACCAGTCACATGAATGAACTACGGCATCACGCATATGTTCGGCAGCCGTCTTGCCTGTACTGGTATAGTTCTTCAGTGCTATCTCAGCCAGTAACAGATCCACATAGGCTCTTGTCATCATGATTGCGGGGTACTTCTCGTAGTTAAGGAAGTAGGTTGCGAAATTGTACATCGAAACCGAATTCTGCGTCAGGGAGCTCTCCAGGTTGTCGCCGTAGGCATAATACTTGTTGCCTGCGTTGTAGAATGGAGTCTGGGCGTCGGAGTTCATTGAGACACCCAGGTAGTCCAGGTTATTGTTGAACTTGGTCGGCATTGCAATGACGGGCAATCTTGGGTCATCAATACCCGGTTCATAGGTATTTGTTCCATGGTTCATCCTTTTCATGATGACGTTGGGGATGAAGTTGGCATAGGTACACTCATACATACCCCTGATTATGGTACCGCCTCCCTTGGGATGTTCGTAGCTGTAAGGCCCGAAATATAGATCCGTTGTGGGAAGGTTTGCAATGGCAGCAGTCAGGTGCGGCACTCCAGCAGCCTGATCAACTCCTGCAAGCTTGATTCCGAACTGAAGCCTAAGTGCATTGACGAACTGAATCCATTTCTGGATATCCCCCTTCAGTGCAACGTCCTGGGTGGCAAAAAAGGCCTTGTTGTCAGCATTCATGGCATTGTAGGCAACTGACAGACGGTCAGAAATATTGGCAAAGTCATCCAGAACGGACATATAGATCTCCTTCGGATCGTCATACTTCGGGTAAAGAACTCCGACGTTGCCCTGGAGGGCTTCCGAGTAAGGAATGCTATTGAAGAAATCGACGTTTCTCAGCGTCAGGATATCCTTGAAAAGGGTTCCAAGCAGGTAATAGACCTCAACCTGCGCACTTTCCTCAGCAGACATGGCTTCAATTTTCTCCTTCATCAGAGCCCACTCCTTTACTTTTGTGTAGTGATAACCGAAGGCATTTGCCATTTTTTCAGGATAAAATCCGTTCTCGCCTGTTACAACATCGGCATAATCAACGTAATATGCATAATATCTGTCAGTTATATAGCGGTGAGCTACCTGGCTATAGGCCGGAATTCCCCAGCCTCCGTTTTGCCACCAGTATTCACCGTAGTCTTTTACAAAGAGCTGCCACTGGTAAAGCATGCCTGAAAACATTCCTGCCACTGACTTTTCCTCGGGCGGGTTTACGGTCTCAGGATTCTTGTACTCGTCTTCCAGTACATCCTGACAGGCTGTAAGTGCAAGCGCGAATACTGTAATTAGTATAAATAGCTTTTTCATATTATCCATTTCTTAATTGGTTAGAAACTGACGTCAATCTTGAAGCCGTAGCTGCGAAGCTGTGGTAGCGGCGTGTACTCTTCGAACTGGTCATTGCCGAGCAGTGACTCCGGGTCAATGTTTGGCATGGTCTTATATATATAGAAGAGGTTCCTGGCTACAAGCGAGAGGGTAAGCTTCTGCAGCTTGAGCTTGTTGGATATCTGCTGGGGTACGGTGTACATGATAGCAGCCTCGCGGAACTTGACATAATCGTTCTTGTAAAGCTTGTCAGGTGCAAACCATTCGTTCATGTCCTGGATGTAAGTAGTCCAGTGCTGATATGCGGAAATGATGATGTCATTATCTTCATAAACGCCGTCAGATACTTCCTTGACACCTTCCAATATCAAGCCATCATGGTAAACCCTGTTGTCGCGGGCGCCGGCCGGAGCAGCCTGGTTATGCTGCCATTTAATACGATTTCCTGTGGCATCGTCAATATAGTAGGCCATTCCTCCGTGTGCTTCATCCCTGTATTTGAGCGACTCCACGTTCTGCCCGTTACCGAGAAGATAGTAGTTTGTATGTGACAGGAAGGTGCCGCCGAACTTGTAATCAAATCCGAGATGTACGCTGAATTTGCCGTAATAGAGATCCGTAGTGAATCCGCCGATGAAGTTGGGGTTGATATTTGCGGCTGTAACGAACTTGTCGTTGTCACGCTGGTAGAGACCGTTACTGTTGACTACCCTGTTCCCCTGCGGGTCACGCAGATAGTCGTACATCTGGACATCGCCAATGGGCTTGCCTTCAACAGCCATGATTGAGTAACTGCTTGAGCCGGCAATACGGTACTCGGTTATGCCCGGGTAGAGGTCAATGACCTTTGTACGCTGATTGGCAGTGGTAAAGGTTACATCCCATGTCAGTTTTGTGGTTCTGACAGGAGTATATTTCAGTAACAGCTCATAACCCCAGTTCTTAACATCGCCTGCATTGAGTTTAATGGTGTTGAACCCGGTAGCCGGGGCAATTCCAAGCCCCATGATCTGGTCATAGGTATGCGAGGTATAGAAGGAGAATTCTGCAACAAAAGGTCTCTTTTCAAACCACCTGGTGTCAAAACCGATCTCAAACTCGCGTTTCCTCTCATTCTTGATGTCACTTGTAAACAGAGCAGAAGGACCGTATACGGTAATAGCGCTTGTACGCTCAACCATACCAACGCCAAAATCGCGGTTTGTCCAGTAGGGCGTCGGGGCAGCACGGCCTACATCAGCATATGACATCCTAAGCTTTCCGTAGGTGAGCTGGGGAATATCAAATGTCTGGCTGAAATTCCATGTTCCGGATATGCCGGGATAGAAGTAGGAGTTATTTTCCGGAGGAAGCAGTGATGACCAGTCATTCCTGGCGGTAATCTCAACATAATAAGTGCTTTCCCATCCGAAGGATGCCTGTCCGAGAACACTGTACTGAGTGTATGAACTGCGGTTGTGCGAACGTGCCTGGCCAAAGCTGCCGGTGGTTGTTTTTGATCCGTTCAGTGAATACCAGCCGTCAAACTGAAGCCCTCCAACGGTACTCACACCGATATTGTTCTCAGAAAAACGGGTGTATTCTGGGCCGGCGAAAATAACGACATCCAGGCGGTCATCCAGGAACTTTTTAGTGAAGTTGACAAATGCGTTGTAGTTCTGGCTGACGATGTTCCTCCGGCTGAAATCATATTTTCCACCTTCAACCACCGGCATAATCTTTGTAACCTTGTTCATGGTGGTGAAGTCCCAGTCAGTGAAGTCGGTACCGGCATTGGTTGTGACAGAGAGCCAGGGGGTGAACTGGAGGTTCATCTTTATGGCGCCGGTCATGTGGAGCTTGTCATCGATGTCACGGTTCTCAAGCTGATCCCACAGCATGTTCATATAGCCATACTCGTCGAATGACTGGGGAAGGCCATAGTCATCAAGCACACCCTTCTGGCCGAATTTATCCTTGTACAGGTACTTGAGACCCTGATAGTCGAGATCACGGTTGAAGCCGTATGATACCAGCCTGAACATGTTCTGGTACCTGTTCTGGGTCCTAACCTTGTGAATATTTGTATAGACCTCGAACGTTGCAAGCTCGGATGCATTTATCTGGCCGCTGAAGCTGACAGACTTGGTTTTCTGGTAAAAGTTTTCCATCATGCCGTTGTAGTCCCTTGTGGTGAAAGCGAGACGCATGGCACCCTTTTCATTCGCACCTGCTATGGCAGCCGTGAAACTGTTCGTGTTCGTCTTGCGGAACATGTTGATCCAGTTGTCAGGATATGCCTTGTAGGTGGTCATTGTACTGTCATAGTTCATTATCGGCGAGTTGTCAAAAGCCGGCCCAAACTGGGTCCTGCTGCTGTTCATTACCCTGACTTCCTGCCCAAGCTTGTTGGTTCCGTAAATGGTATCATATATGGACGTACCTGAACCAAACTCGTTCTGCCATTCAATTGTATTTACAGGTTGCTCTATGGTGTTCTGGTAGGTCAATGTCACACCAAGACCCCTGGTTGTCTGCCCTTTCTTGGTGGTTATCATCACGACACCGTTGCCTGCACGGCTTCCGTACAGAACGGTTGCCTTCGCACCTTTGAGGATCTCTATAGACTCAATATCTTCACTGTTGATGTCGTTAATACCCGTACCATAGTCCGGAGAGTTCAAAGGATCATACCCCCTGTTGGCCATATTGGAGTTTTCGTCGAAAATAGGCACACCATCAACCACAAAAAGTGGTCTGGTCTTCGTGCTGACATCCAGTCCGGCTGAGCCGCGGATTTTAATATTTATACCGCCAGTCGGGCCTGCAGTACCTAATTGTATACCAACACCGGCTGCCTTTCCATAGAGTGAAGCCAGTGCGTTCTGAGGCGTTCCTGCCACATTTATTTCCGCGGCTTTGATTGAGCTTACTGAATAACCAAGAGCCTTCTTGTCACGCTTTATGCCGAGTGCGGTTACCACCACATCCTCAATCATCTCTGTTGATGGTTCAAGGAGTATATCATACGTCCCGGATGTTCCAAGGGTCACTTCATAATCATTGTACCCTATCATCGAAAATACAAGGACATTGCTTCCGGCCGGGACAGTGATCCTGTATTTGCCGTCAACGTCAGTTGACGTTCCTACTGTCAGCCCCTTTACTACAACAGTGACTCCAGTAAGTGGACTGCCATCCTTTGAGTCAGTGACTGTACCGGTCACGGTTCTTTGTGACAGCGCTACCTGAAAACCGCAGAGTAACACCATCATCATGATCATGATTAGTTTTTTCATAAACAGCTTTTAGATTGTTAGTTCGGGTAAAAAATAAAAACACTGGAATTAGCCGGCATTCATGTTAACCGGCATCCGGTCAGGGTGAGTGGCAAATTGTTTTTTTCATAGTTAATGGAGTTGGTTAAGGGTTATATAAAATAATCTACTGGTACCTAAACCGAAAACGTTTTAGTTAAGATTGTTCGAAGACATGTTCTAATAACAAAAATAGTAAATTTTTGCATATTAGCAAGTATTATGTAATATTTAAAAATCGCTGCTGATTTTTGCAGCTTAATGACGGCAGTGCAGAAGAAAATGTTGCACGAAATTTAGTTTGTGTGATATCCCTGGCTTGTCAGTTCGGTGGCAGCAAAGCAATTATAGATTCCGCTTTCGAGGGGGTAATCCCAGCAACCCATCGAGCGGTAGATCTCTCCTCCGAAGCCTGTCTTGAAGCGGTACAGTCCGTACATCGGGTGGTCAGGATCAGGGTTGGGGGCGATGCCGAACATATCATATTCAGTACATCCTCTCTCTTTCGCCAGTGTAATGGCTTTCCATTGCAGGGCATAGGTGGCCATCAGGTTACGCCTGCGCGATGACGAGGCGCCATAAAGGTAAGTCCCTCTGTTGCCTGTGATTACAAGGAACATGGCCGCAAGCGGTTCATTATCATGCTCTGCAATGAGCAGAAACACCTCGGCAGGCGACTGGGTATTCTCCGCGGTGCTGGTAAGCACAGCCCTGAAATGCTCAATGTTGTGCAGGAAAAATCCATTCCTGTGCGCCGTTTCCGTATACAGCGTATACCACCTGGAGAGATCCTCCGTCCCTGCCACACTTACGGTTACGCCGTTACGCTTTGAAAGCCCTATGTTGTACCTGGTCTTTGCCTTCATCGACTGCAGCAGTGATTCTTCATCTTTCCTGAGGTCAAGGAATATGGTATTTGAAGGTAATATATTGGTATGAGCCTTCCTCAGGTTATGATTGCAGCTTCCATAGTTGAACCTCAATTCCTGGAGCTTTTGTGCCGGAGGGCCCAGCCAGATGCCTTCCGGGGTATAAGCATCCTCCTCCCTGGCCCAGAATGACTCCCATGCCAGGTCATACCTGATCATCATGCAATCACCCGGGATTTGCGAACGAAGACACTCTGAGAGCTCCTCCAGGAATCTACCCCTGAACTCATCCAGGGGTTCAAGCTCCGGACCATAAGGGACATAGGCAATTGAGTGGTTCGGATTGATCTGTCTGAGTACCACCAGAACATCCGATGTGATGTTGCCGCCATCACTCCCGTTTCCGCTGATTTCAGAAGCGGGTACCCTGAAGTTGCAGGCTATCGAGCTGATGCCCATACGCCGCTTTACCTCCGACCAGAACGCCGTCTGCTGTACTATAGGTGTCCTGAATACCTCTTCTATGTCCTTCTTTCTGAAATCCCTGATCATGTCAGCCTTCCTGGAGAATTTTGGTCCCGCCAGTTGAAGGCGTGGCAAACATGGGACTTAATAATCAGAATTCCAAGGATTTTTATCCCGGATAGAATAGCAGGTGTCGGGTCGATATTAAAGCTGATTCAGGAAACTGAGGTCCCGAGACTGATCAGATCATTATAGAAGCCGGGGTAAGACTTGTTGACAGCTTCGGCACCGGCGATGGTTACAGGACCTGCGGCGCCGGCGGCCATCACCGCAGCCATCATGGCTATGCGGTGGTCATTGTGCGATGAAACTGTGGCGCCATGCACCCGCCCGCCAGTTATCAGCATCTCGTCCCCGCTTAAGTTCACCTTGATGCGCATTGCCTCCAGCACATCCGCAATCGCCTCTGCCCTGTCGCTCTCCTTGTGCCTCAGCCTGCCCACCCCCCTGATCCTGCTCGTGCCTTCACAACGGGCCGCCAGCGCCGCCAGAGGTGGAAACAGGTCCGGTGTATCCGTGGCATCAAAGGTGAATGACCTGAGCCCTGAAAGAGATGAGGTAATGCCACAAGGACCTGTGACCATGGCAACTCCCGCTTCCTCAAGAGCGTGAAGTACCGCCCTGTCAGCCTGCAGGCTCCATGGATTCAGTCCGTCCACAGTCACCCTGCCTGCGGTGGCGCCGGCAACCACAAGGAATGCTGCACCGCTCCAGTCACCCTCCACAGTATACTCATGAGCTCTGTAAGCCTGGTTTCCGGGTATCATAAATGACCTGAAGTTCTCATGCTCCACCCTTATGCCGAAATCAGCCAGCAACCCCAGTGTCAGCCCGATATAAGGCTTGCTTGTAAGACTGGCAACATCAATTTGACTTTCACCATCTGCCATCGGAAGGGCCATAAGAAGTCCCGTAAGCAGCTGTGAGCCTGACGATCCGTCAATAAAGGCCCGGCCCGGTCTAAGCCTCCCTGAGAGTTTCAAAGGAAGAAGTCCTTCCATGGCTTCCACCTTTACTCCCAATTGGCTGAGTGCCTCACTGATCATGCTGACCGGACGACGAAGCAGGGAACCTTCACCGGTGAAGGTAACACTGTCAGAGAGCAAAGCAGCAACAGGGGCGAACATCCGCAGCGCCAGTCCGGATTCACCGCAGTTCAGAGTTACAGGCCCTGAAGGCCTCTCCCCTGCCATGATGTTAATTCTTTCCTCCTCTCTCACAACAGTTGCGCCCAGTGCCTGTACCATACTCATGGCTGCCAGGGAATCATTGCAGAAGGAAGGATTGTGGATCACCGTAGTGCCACCTGTCAGCAGTCCTGCCGCTATAGCCCTCTGTGTCAGGCTTTTGCTTGGAGGCGCTTCAACAGAGCCCTGTAACCTGGATGGAGTGATAGTAATATTCATATTATTGAAGGGTACCCGACCCTGAAGATCACTTCCGCTAAATTAATCTTCTTTCATCACTTTCATCTGGTGAGTGATCGATTCCTGGTGAATTGCCTCAAGGATGGCCTGGATAAACTCGGGTGTCAGCCCTTTCCTGACCCCCTTGTCCACGGCATTGTCCTTCACTTCCTTCCATCGGCTGCTCTGAAGAATTGTGATACCATGTTCTTTCTTATAATGGCCGATGGTCTCAGCTACCTGCATCCTGCTCTCAAGTATGTCAAGAAGCAGATTGTCATACATATCAATCTGGCTGCGCAGATCTTCTATTGTCTCCAGGAACTCAGGATTATCCGTGGTTGGGGACCTCAGTACAAGGTTTCCCAGTATCTTCATCAGCTCAACGGGAGTCAGTTGCTGTTTTCTGTCGCTGAGGGCGCTGGGGGGATCAATATGAGATTCGATCATCAGCCCGTCATAATGGAGATCCATGGCTTTCTGTGAAAGGTCGCCGATGAAATCACGGTCACCACCCATATGACTCGGGTCACAGAGCAGTCCGATACCGGGTATGCGCTGGCGCAGTTCGACGGCTATCTGCCAGCGGGGCTGGTTGCGGAAAGAGCTTTTCTCCCAGGTGGAGAAGCCACGGTGCACGGCTGCAATGCGGGTGATGCCGGCACGGCTGATACGTTCCAATGCCCCTATCCAGAGCTCCAGGTCAGGATTGACGGGGTTCTTGACAAATACCATTACATCAGCATCCTTCAGTGCAGTGGCAATCTCATGAAGGGCAAACGGGTTCACACTGGTACGTGCGCCTATCCAGACAGCATCAACTCCGTGTTTAAGAGCCTCATAAACATGTCGTTCCGTAGCTACTTCCACTGCTACGGGGAGCCCGTATTCATCCCTTACCCGTCTCATCCAGCGCAGTCCGGGTGAGCCTACCCCTTCAAATTGTCCCGGCCGGGTGCGGGGCTTCCAGATACCGGCACGGAAGAGATCCACCCGGCCCGAGGCGGACAGAGCAGCAGCAGTATCCATCACCTGCTCCTCGCTTTCGGCGCTGCAAGGACCGGCAATAACCAGGGGCCGTTTTTTGAAAATAGGCCATTCCTCAACCGGCAGAACATTCAGCCCGTTCCGGGTTCTGGGGGCAATCATTGTTAAATCGTCAGTTTTCATGATATAGTCAGAGTTTCATTTAAGAATTTTCCCGATACTGTTTGCAGAATTCATTAGCTGCCTCAGCGCTTCACTATTGGAAGTCTCTATGTACTGCCTGAAAAGAAGCATCTTATCAATGTAGGTGTCAATGACCTCAAGTAAGGGACCTGCATTTCCGGTGAAGATCGGGGCCCATGTCTCCCCGCTGCTTTTTGCAAGACGCACGGTGCTCTCAAAACCGCCCGCAGCAAGGGAGAGAATGTTGGCCGCATCCTTCTCCTTGTCAAGGACACAGAGTGCAAGAGCAAAAGATGTTATATGCGAGATATGAGAAACGTAAGCTACGTGGATGTCATGCTGTTGTGAATCCATGTACTGAATTTTCATGTTGAATGACTGCAGCAGGGCTGTCACCTTCTCCAGGGCATCTTCTTCGCTCCTGTCAGGGTCACAGATTATAGCCACCCTGTCATTGAACAGACGGTCAACAGCAGCTGCCGGACCCGAGTGTTCCGTTCCTGCCATGGGATGTGCCGCCACAAACCTCCCCCGTGCCGGATGACTGTCAGCCACTGCGGCAATGTCTGCCTTGGTTGATCCCATGTCTGTTACCACCTTTCCCGTTCCGGCAACCATGTCAAGTATCTCCGGCAGCAGCCGGCAGTTGACATCCACGGGAGCAGCAAGAATGATTATGTCAGACTTTGCTACGGCTTCTTCCAGCGTCAGGAACTCATCGGCCAGGCCGCGGTACTTTGCAATGGTACAGTGGTGAGGGTTGACTTCAACCCCTGTTATCCTCCCCGTAAAACCATTCAGGCGGAGGCTTCGCGCCAGAGATCCTCCGATGAGACCCATTCCTGTTATACAGATGTTTAATGACATATTTTTTCAGAGAGTTTGCAGCTGTTTCGAAATGATCCTCTTACTGACCCTGGTGAGTGCCAGGGATAGCAATTCTTCACTGGCGCAGAGGGAAATCCTGACATACCTGCGGCCATTTCTGCCGAATACTGATCCCGGGGTAATGAAAAGATGATTATTGTGAAGAAGCTCTTCTGTAAGCTCTTCCGCGTCACGGAAGGTGCCCGGTATCTTTCCCCAGAGGAACAGCCCTGACTGAGTCTCATCGAAAGTACATGAGAGTGCGTTCATTATCCCGGCTGCCAGGATGCGTCGCCTGCTATAGACCATGTTGATCCCTTCATACCACCTGTCCGGCAAGGCGAGTGCAGCGACGGCAGCGGCCTGCAGAGGCTGGAACATCCCGGAATCCATGTTGCTTTTAACCTTCAGCACATTATTAATATATGTACTGTTGCCTGCGAGCATGCCAATCCTCCAGCCTGCCATGTTATGGGATTTGCTGAGAGAATTGAGTTCAAGCGCAGTCTCAGCGGCTCCCGGCACGGAGAGAATGCTCAGGTGCTCAGTGTTAAGAATGAAGCTGTAGGGATTGTCATTGCACAGCAGGATACGGTGGCGCTGTGCAAAACGGACCAGTTCCTCAAATAGCTCACGTGAGGCTCTGGTTCCGGTAGGCATATGCGGATAGTTAATCCACATCATTTTCACCCTCTCCGTTCCCGATGCCTCAATTGCCCGCAGATCAGGCATCCATCCGTTTTCTTCAGTCAGATCATAACTTCTGGTAACACCTCCTGCCAATGAGGCTGCAGCCGCATATGCCGGGTAACCGGGATCAGGTACCAGTACCTCGTCGCCCGGATCAACAAAGGCCATGCTGATGTGCATGATGCCTTCCTTCGAGCCCATGAGAGGCAGGATTTCAGAGTCAGGGTCCGGAGCAACACCGAAATGCCTCCCGTACCAGTTGGAAAACGCCTTCCTGAGTGAAGGGATGCCCCTGTAAGACTGATAACCATGGTTGGTGCTCAGTGAAGCATTTCTTGCAAGTTCCCCTATTACCTCCGGTGCCGGAGCCATATCAGGGCTGCCAATACCAAGGTTTATGATATCTGCTCCCTCCTGCCGCATCTGTGCTATTTCTGCCAGTTTGGCCGAGAAATAATATTCGTTCACAAGTCCGGTGCGTGATGCTGCTCTCATCAAAGGTCTTTTCATGATAATCAAGTTATTATTCTAGTTTGGTCCTGGTTCGTAAGGCATCATTCCGTGCCTGAACTCACCTATGGTCTCCAGTCCGTCTGTAAGCGGCCTGATGGCATCAAGCGCCATAGTAAAGCGGGCATGATCACTGTAAATCAAATCGATATGAAACATGTACTCCCAGGGTTTCCCGACAATCGGCAACGATTGAATCTTTGTAAGACTGATCTGGTAAAATGCAAGTACCGAGAGTACCTGCGACAATGAACCTACCTTATGGGGAAGGGAGAAGCAGACCATTGCCTTATCGGAACCTGATGATCTGCATGTTTTCTTCGTTAAGGACCTGCTGCCTGAGATGATCAGAAAACGGGTAAAATTCAGGCTGTCGTCCTCTATCTCCTGCCTTAGAATGGAGAGGCTGTACATCTCAGCAGCGCTTCTGCTTGCGATGGCTCCGGATCCGTATTGCCTCTCCTCGCTGATCATCCTGGCGCTCAGGGCAGTGTCAGCAGTCTCCACAACCTTCACTCCCTGTTGTCTCATCTCATTCACAAAATGAGAGCACTGCTGAATAGCCATCGGGTGAGAGTGAATCTCACGGATATCTGACAACTGCTGCCCGGGCAATGCAACCAGGTTCTGCTTTACACGAAGACATATCTCCCCTGTGACAGGCAGACGTGAGCGGCGCAGCAGCTCATAATTAGGCAGTATACTACCCGCCACCGAGTTTTCAAATGCTACGATGCCATATTCCGCCTTACCCTCTGCCAGGACATTGAAGAGTTCACTGAATGTATCGCATGGTATGGTATCGATGTTGCTGCTTCCAAAGTACTCAACTGCAGCTATCTCATGGAATGATCCCCTGACTCCCTGAATAGCCACACTGATTTTTTGTTTTTCCTGTTTCATAATTTTCGCTATGCACAAAAAAAAAGTCCCGCTTTCACGGGACTTTTTCATTATATCTCTGTCTTTTTATTCAGATGTACAACTATTCAGTCCCTTTTACCGGCTGGTAAAAGAAAAAATAATAGAAATAGTTGTATGTCAAAATTGTTCTCATCTTTTCGAATGCAAAAGTAAATAAAATTCAGAGATAACGAGTAAATTTAAAAAAATACTATAACTATTTTTATTTTTTCCCGAACCCCTATCTTTATCGAAACGAACATGCATACGGAAATCGAAAGAAAATTTCTTGTCAGTGGCGAGTTCCTAAAGGAGGCTGAAGAAGCCACTGAAATTGTCCAGGGATATCTTGCCAGTAATCCGGAACGGACTGTCAGAGTGCGTATTAAGGGCGACAAGGGGTATATTACAGTCAAGGGAAAAACTACCGGTTCCGGGATGTCAAGGTATGAATGGGAAAAAGAGATTCCGGCAGAGGAGGCCAGGGAGTTGCTCACGCTCTGTGAGCCTTTTCCGGTACTTAAGACCCGTTACCTGGTTCCCATTTCAGGTCATTTATTTGAGATTGACGTGTTCCACGGTGAAAATGAAGGATTAGTAATAGCCGAGATTGAGCTTGATTCCATTGATGAAGCTTTCGAAAAACCTTCCTGGCTCGGGAAGGAGGTCACAGGTGATCAGAGATATTACAATTCATATCTTTCAGTCAGACCATTCAAGAACTGGTGATGTCAGAAAAAAGAAGAACCAGAATTACTCAAATTGTAATTGCCACATTACTTATATGCGCAGCAATAACCATAGCTTCACTCACTGTCGGGCGAGACATTTTCTACGGATCACGTGACCAGGGCCTGCTTTCATTTGCAATTGTAAATGCTTCAGGATATCTCTTTTTCCTGTTCATGCCTGTGGAGGTGGCTTTTGTTTATTATCTGCAGGGGGAAATCAATATCATCGCCCTGAATGCAGTTGCGATCGGAACAGCTCTGTTTTCACAAACAATTGACTATCTGATAGGCTTTTCAGTCAGCAACAAATTCATTGACAGGCTTATCGGTCGTCGACGCTATGAGAAGGCTGAAAAACAGATAGAAAAATACGGGAATTTCACCATATTCCTTTTTAATGCACTTCCCCTCTCATCACCGGTCATTTCACTTGCAGCCGGCATGATACGCCATCAAGTCAGGGGCACTGCTATCTGCACAGTGAGCGGACTGCTGATTAAGTACATTGCCCTGACCTTAATCTTCTGAACAACGGAATCGCTCCCTGAACCTTTACAATGAAACGGCCGGGGCTTTAAAGGTGTCAGGGTGATTATGCAGTCCATGCTTGTTGTTTATGACCTCAATCGTTTCAGGAATGATCTTAATGAGTACAAACTTATCCTGCCAGCCTGGTATGCCATCCCAATATTCGCGTTTCATTTTAAACAACAATTCCCTGTCGTCGATGACTGAAGCAGACCCGTTTATTGTGACATACCCTTTGGCAGTCAAATGGTTCGCGAAATAAACAGAGACTTTTGGATTGTCTTTTATCTCCGTGACTTTACGGCTGGTCCTGGAAGTGCCAAACCAGATAACAAAATCATCCTGAACGGGAAAGGGATTCATGGTCCGGATCCGGGGTTGACCCGAGGAGTCAATGGTAGCAAGTCCGCAATAGACCGTTTCATTAATTATCTCACGGGCAGCGAGAATAATGGTATCCCGGCTTACCGGGGATTGTCCGCTCAATTCGGAAAAGATTGATCCGGAAGCTGAAATAAGCATGATGGATGCAAACAGGGAAAAAAGTCTTTTCATGGTGGTAATTTCATTAATGGGTTCTATCTGATATGACCCGTACAGGTTAATTTACCCTGTAAGACACAATGATTATCTGGTTCTGGCATCTTCCAGGTATGGCAAGGGAGACACCAGATCAAATTCCTTAGATGCTTCAAAAAATATATTCAGCAGGTTCAGGTGACCTGACCCAATAATAAGTAAAATACGATCATCGACATTATGTGGTATCCTCTGAACGTTCCGGAATATTCTCAGGTTTCGGTTAAACCATCTCCCTGTTTCAAAATCAACACCGGTAAAATCTCCTGATTGCTCCTCATATTTGAATGGACTTAATAAATATATCGCCAGACTCTCTTTGATGACGTCAGGCTTGTTTCTTTCATACAGATCATCAATTATGCCGGATACTTTTCCTCCGCCTGTCGCTTTTCCGTAAATCGAATCTCTTGATCTCAAAAGCCAGTCCTCAAAATTTGCTGACCGGATACTATCGTTAAAAATCTCCAGAATTTCGTCATAATGTTTTCCAAAATCATTGACGCAATGAATTTTATCCAGATTTAAATCCTTCCCTATCCGAAAAGCGAGCTGATCAACCTCATCTTTTCCCAGGATCAGGTTTCCTGTTTTGTACAGTATGAACAGGGAGTCGATTCTGGTTTGTTGTTCGGGGAGAACCTCAACTGCAATAATCGTAGGATTATATTTCCCGATGGCTTTGGAAATAGCTATTATTTCTGATTGATAAGGTTCTTCAAGCACTGAAATCTGATCCTTTTCTTCTGTTTTCACCACATCAAGATTATGATAGGCAAAATGAAAAACTCCAAGTGTCATGACTTGTGTTCCGGAAAGTGTGTCAGTTACCTGTCCTGAAAATACGTTTGTTGACAGCAGGCTGCATAAAAGTCCAAATAATGGCATCATAGTCTGGTTTGTTAGCGGGTTATATCAAAAAGACGGTCGATATTTGGAATTGTTGCAATTAGTGACTCAATGTTTTTATTCAGCCCGCAGAAGATCAGAGATAACAGCCAGGTTGCCTGCTGACATTTAGGATAATATGAAACCGAAGGCTTTTTATATCCTCCGGCAGATCAAATATTTAATCCCAATAAATAATTTTGAAAAAGAATTATGCCTGTTTTGCATACTGCACTTCAGCATAGATGCGGACGTCATCACTGACAAGCACTCCCCCGGCTTCGAGGGCTGCGTTCCAGTTCAGACCCCAGTCCTTGCGGTTGATCTTGCCGTTGAGGCTGAATCCGGCCTTTGTGTTGCCCCACGGATCTTTGCCCTGACCACCGAACTCCACATCAAGCCTCACAGGATTTGTCACTCCCCTGATGGTGAGGTCTCCCTTAAGCTGCCAGCTCTCATCATCAATCTTTTCCAGGCGTGAAGAGACAAAACGCATAACCGGGAAGTTCTCTGCATCAAAGAAATCTGCACTGCGGAGATGTGCATCTCTTTGTTCCGCGTTGGTAAATATTGAAGCGGTGTTTGCCTCAAAGCTGATCCTTGCTGTTGTGAAATCATCACCCTCAGTTTCCACTTCTGACCTGAACTCCTTGAAACTGCCGGTTACGGTGGTGATCATCATGTGCTTCACCTTGAACTGTATCTCACTGTGTGCGGGATCTATAACCCATTTTGTAGTTTCCATGGTTGTATTATCTGTTTTTTGTTAAACGTTTCTATTTCTGTTTATAAAACAACATACAGTTCAGATTGTTCAACATAAGGTGCACAAAACATATCCGGCTGCAAACGGCCGACTCTCCTTAAATAGTGTACCTCACACCCGTAAGCGCCTCCGACACTTCCCACAACCTGGCAGCGAGGTCTGGTTTATAAAGCCTGGCAGGATCATTTGTGAGGACGGGATAACCCTTTGTGTTTCCCGGGCCATCCGGGCCGATGTATTCGCCTCCGCGAAGGTCAGGATTAGTGGCAGCAAACAGCGTTGGCAACGCTCCCATCGAAGCGGGCTGGGCTACTATCCTCATGAGCACCTTCATCACTCTGCCGGTCTCTCTTCCCGTCCCGCGGGAGAGGAGATTTGTGACACTGATACCCGGATGGCAGGCAACACTGATGGTTGTTGACCCGGCAACCTCAAGCCTGTTCTGCAGCTCCATGGCGAAAAGAAGATTGGCCAGCTTGCTCTGGCGGTAAAATGTCATGGGACTATACCCCTTTGAGCCGTCAAGATTGTCAAAATGAATCTTAGCACTCCTTGCGGCAATACTGCTGATGGTGACAATGCGCGACAACGGCGTGTTCATCACCACCGGAAGCAGATGACCGGTAAGGGCGAAATGACCGAGATGGTTTGTACCGAACTGAAGTTCAAAGCCATCCTTTGTCCTTTTATAAGGCGGAATCATCACTCCGGCATTGTTGATCAGCACATCAAGCCTGTCAAAACGGGCTGTATACTCTTCTGCAAATTTTCTGACCGATTCAAGATCGGCCAGGTCGAGGTTCATCACCGTCACAGGCAGCGATCCGTTCACGGGCCTGATCTTTGCAGCAGCCTTTTCCCCCTTCTCCCTGTTCCTTACTGCAAGAACCACCTCGGCTCCCTTTGACACCAGAATTCCGGCCGCCTCAAAACCTATCCCGTGTGATGATCCGGTAATTACTATCCTCTTTCCGTTAAGTTCCCCGATTCTCCCGGTAGTCCATTTATTCATGTCAGTTCTTCAAAAAAAAAATAGAAAAAACAGCCTGTGGCTGAAAATCTGCCGTAAATATACAGAATGAAACTAAAGCTTCACTGAATAGGTAACGCCAAGAAGATTCTCATACGGCGGCTTTGTAACCCTGCTGTCGTTGTAAATATACTCGAGTCCGAAAGTATGCTTCTTGTTGAGAGTATATTCTATCCCTGCCATCGATCTCCACTTGTCAGCAACAAAATCGTTGGGATCAGAAAGCTGCAGATGCATCTCTGCATTTATATAGGGCTTTAACGGGATACCCCTGACATCATAGTCAAGTTCGAGCCTTACTCTTTGATACCATTGCGGTTCCCTGTCCTCCGGGTCCTTATAGTAAGTCCTGAACTGCTGCTGGATACGGTACCTGACTGAAAAGGTAAAACGGGCTACCGGGGGCGCCGTGCCCTTCATCTGAAAAAACCACCGGTGACGTGCGTGATACTGGTCGTCTTTTTCCTTCTGCTCGATGAACCGGTAATAAACGCCTGCATTGAAGTAGTCATTGAACTTGTACCTCAATCCGGGCTCCAGGTAAAACTTTTCTATATTCCCGGCATTTTCATTGGTCCTGACACTTGCTTCCAGATCAGCCCTGAGTCCCTTCCGGATATTCTTTGAAGCACTGGCCTCGTACCATATACCGTAATCAGTCTTCTGTCCCGCCGCAATCACGGAGAACAGCATAGTAATAAACACAACCGTTGCCTTTCTAATCATCGTCATTGTCATCCGGTTTAATGAATCCGTTCTGGTCAGCCAGGTTTACATTGCGTCCTCTGTCTTCGTAATAGATTATCATCCTGCAGGTGTCCTTCAGGAAATTAATCGCTCCTATCTCAACCTTCCTTATCTCCTTTATCCCTGTTCGCTGCTGCAGGTCAGCAATCAATTCGTCATACTTCTCCGGTACTATCAGGTTGATCTTTTCATAGACGATCGATTTGGATGAGATATGCCTCAGCAACCACACCTTCTCCAGTCCCAGGGTGATTAATATCACAGCCAGGTTGGCGAAGATGATCTCGATCATGCTTGTGCCTGCAGTAAGGGCATTGATCACCGAAATACCTATCACCAGGAAGAGGTATGTCATCTCCTTGATGGGCATCGGGTTTGTCCGGTACCTGATTATGCCGAAGATTGCGAACAGGCCAAGTGCAAACCCAATCTGAAGGCTGACGCTCTCAAGCAGGTAACAGAGCAGGAAAACCACGCTGGAAATGAGAATGTATGTAAACAGGTAATCCTTTCTCCTGGTAGTGCTGTAATAAAGCCAGCGCACCAGAACCATCATCACCACGAGGTTGATGCAGAAACGGAGCAACAACTCCGGTAATCCTGCGAAGCTGAACATACCCTGTCCGGCCATGACCACACTGCTATCGGGCAGCGTCATTCCTGTAATATTCATCCCTGATCCTGTTAATTAATAAAAACTTCGGTTTTAAATTATTTTGCCTGGCTGTCCTGTTTACCAGAGCCATGCCAACTGCATACTTACTGAATCCTGTCCTGCGCACCCCCATCTCCTTAAGCATGAGAAAGAATGGAGACATTGCCGTTGATTTGTCACTCTTGATCTCGGCAATTGCGAGGAAGGGCATTCTTACGCTGTCACCCCTGAGGTTGTTCCATGCCAGGTTATAGTCGATAGTTATTCTCTCGGATCTCTCCAGACTCACAAGGGTGATGCGGGTAAATGAGGTGTTTATGACAGGCTTCAGTGCCACTGCTTCCGGGGAGACAAGTTCCTCGAGGAACTCCCTGGACTGCTCAATGTGATTCATCTCGCCGGGCTCCTTTTCAAGCCGCGATTTGCGTGTGCGGCCCTTGTTCGACTTCTGCTTCACCTCCAGGAAGGTCAGCCCGTTCGACTCGTACGTCCTTATCCTGACCTTGGTTCTGTTGAGCTTACCGGTGATGTGCTGGGTATAGAACAGCAGGTCCGGAGTGTCAAAATATACTGTTTTGTAAGAGAATTCCCGCGTGCTTTCAATATCAAGGGCGCTGTAGTGCTGCTGCACCCTTCGGAGAAGATCCGGAAGCCTGCCTACTGAAAAGAGATACTTGGTGTCAACGCGGTTCATGTACCTCACGGCGGAGATGCCATCCAGGTTCACCGGCTTAAATCCTTCAAGTATTTCAATTATGTCTGACAATTCACTCATTCCGGAACCCGCGCAAAGATAACAGACTTCGCGTAGGAAGAAAGCCCTTTTATCATGCCGGTGCAATTAAACTATAACGTTGCGGAAGGGTGATACATTGCCGGTGACACCTCCCGGTTCAGTGACTCCGGACCATTCCGGCCATTGAATCAGAATCCCCTGAACCAGGCCTGGAACTGGTCACCTAACCATGGCACCGGCCTCTGCTCTCCCTGTATTGACCAGATGAGACTCATCAGCCAGCCAACGAACAGGAGGATGCCGCCCACAGCCCAGATCACCGGACCAACGACAGGAAGCACCCGGAGAATCGTTAATGCCAGCCATACTATTATAAATCCGAGGTTCTGCCTGATATAAAAACTGGCCAGCTCTTCCTTTTTACTTGAATTGACAATAAGGGCAATTATCCACCCGATAACAAAAAGGTGGGAAACAATGGCCTTCGTCTTTGCATCCATGATATTTTGATTTAGGTTTATCCAAAAATAGCCATAAAACCGTCATGTAACCGGTTAAAATAAAAAATTTCGGCTAAAACAACAGGATAAGGAACAGGGTCCGGACGATTGTATATTTTTGTGCGCTGATATTTCCGGGCATGAACTATATTACGTCTCACACGGGGGAATTTGCCGCTCTGGCCGTGGCAATCTTCTGGACTATTACCGCACTGGCATTCGAGTCAGCCAGCCGCAAAGTCGGCTCCCTGACAGTAAACATCCTCAGGCTGAGCATGGCTTTCTTCTTCATCGGAATCTATACCCTGATTGCCCGCGGTCATTTCCTGCCTCTCGATGCCAGCATCCACAACTGGATCTGGCTGGGACTCTCGGGGATAGTGGGGCTGGTTCTGGGTGATTACTACCTGTTCCGCTCCTATCCGCTCATTGGTTCAAGGTTCGCGATGCTGATAATGACACTGGCTCCGCCGCTCGCAGCCATCTTCGGCTATTTCATCCTTGGTGAATCGCTGAACCTGATGCAGATGACTGGAATGATTGTTGTGATCTTCGGTATCAGCCTGGCCATCTTCAATAAGCCCGTCAGGGGAGAAAGACTCTCCATTAAGATAGCGCCGGCCGGACTTCTATTTGCATTCATCGGTGCAATTGGCCAGGGCCTTGGAATAGTGCTCAGCAAGTACGGTATGGAGGAGTATAATGCATTCGCTTCCACACAGATACGAATAATAGCAGGGATTGCCGGATTCTCAATAATAATTACTCTCCTCAGGCGATGGGGAAATGTAGCAGCAGCGCTGAAAAATCCGCCTGCCATGAAAACGCTGATTCTGGGTGCATTCTTCGGCCCGTTCCTGGGAATATCATTTTCACTTCTTTCGGTCAAGCACACCCAGGCCGGTATTGCATCAACCATAATGGCAATTGTGCCTGTGCTGATACTTGCTCCCTCAGCATGGATCTACAAGGAAAAAATCACAGCCGTTGAGATTGCCGGGGCGATCATCAGCGTAGCAGGCGTTGCCTTTTTCTTTATCTGATTGCCCTGCCTGCCGGGAAACAGCTGTAAAGCCTCACAACGGTCAGCCGCCTCACTCTCCTTTACGCCCCCTCTCTCTTTTGTTATTGCGTGGCATTCAGTCCGTCGGTTATTGCCTGAAGGAGCTTTCCTCCAACATCTTCAGTGTACTCCCAGAACATGACGCCGCCCAGC
>ENA-UOOK01001621-UOOK01001621.1-fermentation-metagenome-genome-assembly--contig:-NODE-1621-length-29362-cov-7.970007_pt1 | contig 29362 bp, 32 predicted proteins | sample MGYA00245777_ERZ724023 | MGnify/ENA primary metagenome ERZ724023 (study PRJEB28704, sample SAMN03018312) | fermentation metagenome | biome: anthropogenic terrestrial biome; feature: soil; material... | reverse complement strand
CCTTTACCGGCTCCATAATTCAAGCCAACAAATTAGGTATATCTCTTAAAAATGTTCTGCATTCACAGGCAGCCTCCATCAGGGAAAACAGGCGCAGCAAAATAGAAGAAAAAGCACATAAAATGTCAATTAAAATTCTTTTACCTATGGTTATGTTTATCTTCCCGGTAATTTTTATAGTATTAATGGGACCTGCTGTAGTGTCCATATTGGAAATGTTTGGTGGGGTGTAATGAAATTATATGTTAATAATAATTTGCTATTAGATAACATTACAATAGCTGAAAGTTTAAAAATAAGGCTGGTTGGATTATTAAATAAGAAAAGCTTAAATGAAAATGAAGGGTTGCTTTTAAAAAACTGCTCATTGATACATTGCTTTTTTATGAAATTCACCATTGAAGCAGTTTACTTATCTAAAGATATGAAAGTGCTGTATAAAGAAACTGTCAAGCCATGGAGAATCGGGAAGCTCGTTAAAAACTGCACCCATGTTTTAGAGCTTCCTGAGGGCATGACAACAGGTATTGGAATTGGAGATAATATAATTTTGGAGGGTGAGAAAAATGGAAAGGGACAATAATATAGTTGGCATATTGCGTGATAAAGATGAAGTGGATTTAGACGGTGTTTTAAAAACAACCTTTGGGGGCTATACGAAGCAATCTGTGCAGGAATATTTATCATTAATCCACAAACAGCAGCAAACAACAAAGGAAACTTTTTCAAAAAACCTTCAAGATTTATTTGATGAAAAGGAAGAGTTAAGAATAAACAATGAAACACTACAAGCACGTCTAAATAAATTAACCTCGGAATATGACAATTTAGCCGGTTCATTAAAGAATATAGTGCTCGATGATTCTGAGTATTCAGCTCAAAATGTTTTAGAACTAAAAAACAAAAATGTATCCTTGGAAGAGCAAATAAAGATAACAAACCGCGAAAACTATTCCTTGGAGAGAAAAACAGAGCAATTAAACAATGAAATAGACGAGCTTAAAACCAAGCTTGCAATTTCAGTTCAAGAATATGAGGCACAGAAAGAAATGCTTAAGTCTGAAAGACTTGAACTAAAAAAACAACGTGATGTTGTGGCAGACATATCGAATAAATTAGAAGAAGAAAAAAATGAAGTAAAATATTTAAAAGGAACAATTTCTGATGGAAAATTTGCAGAATTAAATTTAAAGATAGGTCAGTTAAGCACTCAGCTGTCGGCACAAACAGAAGTTAACAGTAAATTAAATGAAGAAATTACTTTAAAAGATAAATCTATTGATTCACTTAATGATGAAGTTTCTCTGCTTAAAGAAAAAACAAACAATTTAATGAAAACATTACAGGAGTATAATGTTCAAAACGATAAATTATTAATTGCAAATGAAGCTTTAGATTTTCAATTACAGGAGGAATATAAAAAGACAATTGCATTCATTAATGAGAAATCCGGTATTACAATAGACAGATTAATTGCGCAGAAAAATTTAAGTGTCGCAGAAGCAAAAATTGCTTCATTGGAAGTACAGCTTCTTAAAACAAACAGCTCAATTGAAGTAAAAGAAGAAATGAATAGAATGGAGACAGGAGTTTCAGACAACGAGCAAATAGAAGATTAAAGGTATAGAGACACACCTCAATTTATGAGATAGTCTTCGCAGGCAGAGGAATGTCCTTAAATGTATGAATGACGATTAAAAAATCGTCATTTTTTGTTGTAATAAATCGATAGAAATTATAACAAAGATGGAATATAATAGCAACAATATCTTTATTAGCATACTGTGTAATTGAAATGTAATTAAAATGAAATTAATATTAAATCATTAAATAATAATAATGTAATTAATATGTTTTATAATCAGTTATGTTATGTTTCATAATTATTGGCTAAGGGTAAAGGGCATATGTATAATAGTGCTGCAAAAGAAAAATTTAATAACATTACTATAGTTACCATCACACTAACACTTTCAATTGTACCGCTGCTGTTTTTAAAATTAGAAAAATTTGACTTTTTATTTATCAGATTAGGAGCTATTTTCAGCTTGCTTGCCGCATACTCTGTAATTATGATTAAGTACATTAAAACAATAAAAACAGTCTTTGACAGAGACAGAATAAATGCATGGCTGATGAGCTACTTTTTAATACTAATTATATCAACTTTTTTCAGTGAAAACATCCAAAGGTCAATCATAGGTCAGCCCGGCAGGATGGAAGGAATTATAACTATATTTCTATACCTATATTTATTTATTATAGGAAGAACATGCAGAATAAAAAGCAATAAGATTTTTACATATACTTTGATAGCAGGCATACTTGTTTCTTTATATGGAATAATGCAGTTTTACGGATATTATCCGTTTCACGATGAAGTAATTAAGGGATTTGGTTCAAGACCATCTTCAACAATGCAGAATCCGAATTTTCTTGGTACATACTTGGTTCTGATAATACCCATATCAACTTATCTTTATATTTTTAACAGTAAAATAGCAGGATTATTTGGATATGCAGTTTCGTTTTATTGCTTATTATGCACAAGCACAAGAAGTGCCTGGTTAGGTGGAATGTTTTCAATATTATGTTTTATCATCATACATAAATTAACATATAATATTAAAAAGTCACAAATTTACAGATATTTTATTATTTTCCTTGTAACACTTTTAATTATGGCGTTTTTCAATTATCAGACAGACGGGAAATTAATAAGGAGATTTTTAACTATTTCAGATGATGCTAAAGATTTCCTGGTAGAGCAATCTGATGATGCGGGAGCCCGCAGAGGGTTTATCTGGAAACGAGTAGTTCAAATGATTGGGGAGGAACCAATATTTGGATTTGGCATTGAAAACCTATTGGAACCATATACTGAAAGATATAGGGATGAGGTAGAAGAAAAATATGGAGCAGAATCATCATATACGGATAAAGCTCATAATGAATATTTAAATATAGCAGTTACATCCGGGATTCCTTCGCTCATGATATACTTATATTTCATTATACTTGTATTGAAAAAAGGGTTGATGAATTTAAAGATAAACACATATTTTATAGGGCTTTATGCAAGTGTTGCAGGTTATTTAATACAAGCCTTTTTCAATATAAGCATGCCAGTAACTGCATATGTATTTTGGATATTTTTAGGGTTATTATCAACTGACTTTGCATCAAATGAAGAAATGGGAGCATAAATGAATATAATAATAACAATTTTATTTAGCATTATAGGGCTGGTGACAGGATATAAAATACCGGATATATCAAATCGAATAATTGAATATAAAAAAAGAAAGAAAGCTTTTGAAACAAATGAAAGCAAAGAGCTTTCCAGCATATTAAAATTATTAATTTGCTTATTTAACCTTGCAGCGTGGGCAGCTACAGGATTGTATATAGATAATATAATTGCAGCTTTATTGATAGGTATTCAGATTACTTTAGGCTTGATAATTGCGGTAATTGATATAAATATCAGAATAATTCCTAATGAACTTGTTTTAACTCTCATAATTTTGGGTATAACATTTCAAACCATGATTGACTTTGAATTAAACAATATTCTTGGTGCGATTATCAGTATGGTGGCAGTAATGATAATTTTTACCGCAGTCGCAGGATTTATGGGATTTGGAAAAGTAGGGGCAGGAGATGTAAAATTAGCCGGTGCAATAGCGTTAGCACTTGGATATCCGCTTATTATAACAGCCGTAGGAATAATGGCAATTGTATTACTTACTTATATTTTAGTAGGGTTGGCATTAAAGAAAATTTACCTTTCAACGATGTTACCTTTGGCACCGTTCTTGTCAGCAGGTTATATATTAGCTTTGTTGACAATAGTGTTAAATGTAGGTTTTATATAGGGTACATATACATGATATTTTTATTGTTCTAATTTAAGAAAAATGTTGTACATATACGTAACGCTCTTAATGCAGATATTTCTTGATTGGAATAATAATGAATATAAAATAAAAAAAATATAACTAGGGGGTCAAAATGAAAAAATTAATGAACTGGCTGAAAAATGAAGAAAGTGGTCAAGGTATGGTAGAGTATGGGCTGATACTTGCGTTAATTGCGGTAGTTGTTATTGTAGCTCTACGAACATTAGGTGAAAAGACAGCCGCAATTATGGATGATGTAGCATCCGATTTAGAAACTCCTTAATGGAAACTAATAATTCAGAAAGTACCGTACTAAAATACAAAACCACTAAAGCACCGGCTCGTCCGAATGGTCGGGTTCGGTGTTTTTACTCTAAGGGGGAGGGGAGAGATTTGAAACTTAAGCATATAATAAAAATAATGAAAAAAGAATCAGGTCAGGCAATGGTTGAGTTTGCATTGGTGCTCCCCATACTGTTGTTATTAATAGGGGGGATAATTGACTTTGGATGGATTTTTCATAACCAGTTAGCTACAAACAATGCAAGCAGGGAGGCAGCCCGTTTTATAGCAATACATTATTATTCTGATGATATGGATGATAAGGATTCATATGCTGCTGGTTCAGCAGAAAGAGCAGCATTTGATATTATGAAAGATAATACTCTAATTGAATTAGATATTGATGATATAGAGGAAATAATTGAACCAATAGTGCCGATAGCTGATGCTGGCGGTCTAAAAATTGATGTTAAATTTACAGGAAAAGTAAAAATATTAACACCAATTTTAAGAGCATTTACAGAAGTATTTAAAGATAATGAAGATGGGATGTATGTAATTAAAGCTCAAACAACTATGAGGGTAGAACAGTAAGTATTTATATTTCGGAGGAAACTAATGAAAAAAGTCAAAGTATTAGCGCTGGTGACAGCAGTTATTGCTGCTGTCCTTTTGTATAATTATCTAAACATGTTAAATGAAAGAGCTGCAGTTGTAGAGGTTATTAAGACAGGAGTATTGACAGCATCTGAAAATATTCCCCCAAATACAACTATTACTGCTGATATGGTTGAATTAAAAGAGCTGCCGGTTGAAGCAGTTCATAAAGAGGCAATGACAAATATAAATGCTGCAGTTGGTAAATTTTCAAAGTATGAAATAACTGCCGGCGAGCAAGTGCTGTCTACAAAGCTTATTTCACCTGACGGGGGCGGTGGAGATGGGACATTAGCATATGAAATTGCACCCGGTATGCGCGCTATATCAGTTGATGTAGGAAATTTATCGGGTTTGGTCGGTATGCTTAGACCTAAAAACACTGTGGACATACTTCTTCAGTATCAGGAAGAAAAGGAAGACGCAGCTGAAGGAGAAGAAAAAGAAATGGAAGATTTCACGGCAATGATTGCTGAAAATATTACCATCCTTGCTGTTGATGATGTATTAAGTCAAGATGGCAAGCCTAAAAATCCTGAAACCGGTGTTTCTTATACTACCATTACATTACAGGTAACTCCGAGAGAAGCTATGGATATAAGTATGTCGGAAGTAAAGGGAAACTTAAGAATGATTTTAAGGTCGCCTTTGGATAAAGAAATGACCGGTTTACCGGAAACAAAAAGCATAATATTTGATGATGTGGTTGTTAAATAGGGGGGATTTAAATGAGAATTAATGTTTTGCTGATAAGTAAAATGGAAAGAAACATAGGTGCTCTTAAATCCATGATTGACGATGAGGATATATTTGTATTAGGTGACAGTCCCGGCGGCTCAGCGGCACTTGATAAAATAGAAAATACATCTCCTGATATTATAATTATGACACTTGGAGCAGGCGATACTGATGTTTTAAATTTAGCAGAAAGAATTATTTTACATAGGCCTCGTACTTTTGTTATATTGGCAGCTGAAAATTTAGATGTGGAAACTATGCAAAGTGCAGTAAATGCAGGATGCCATAATATTACCGAATTCCCGAAATCTCCAAAGGAATTTGCAGAATATATAAAATCTGTTTATCATAATGAATCTATACGAATTAAATCTTTAAGTCAAAAGGAATCCCTTTTGTGGTCTTCTACCGTAATTACGGTTTTTGGTGCCAAGGGGGGTCTCGGTAAAAGCACTATCTCAGCCAATTTAGCCGTAAAATTAGCGGAGAAACATAAGAAGGTTGCCCTGATTGATTTGGATTTACAGTTTGGTGATTTACATATTTTCCTTGATATAGAGCCAAAGGATACAATAACTGAATTAGTGCAGGATGTTATTACTCCTAATATAGACTCTGTAAGAAGCTATATGGCGGTTCATTCCAGTGGCGTCCATGTACTTTGTGCACCTAAAAGTCCTGAATATGCTGAACTTGTTTCAGCTGAGAAAATTCAGAGCTTACTTAGCTTGCTTCGCACATATTATGATTATGTCATAGTCGATACTGCACCATCATTTTCTGAAGTTACTATGACTGCTATTGAATCATCGTCTATAATATTTTTTGTTACGGGGCTTGACATTTCAATTCTAAGAAATTCAAAGCTCAGCGTTTCCATATTAGAATCCTTGCAGCAGACTGAAAAAATAAGAGTTATTGTTAATAGAGCAGTAGATATGCATTCCATAACAATAAATGATGTGCAAAAAATAATAGGATATCCCATTTGGGCTAAACTTCCAAGTGATTACAAGGTGGCAGTAAATGCTTTAAACAGGGGTGTACCTTTTGTAGTAGGTGCACCGGGCAGTAAAATAAGCCAATCAATATCAGGATTAGTAGATATTTTAATAAGTGGTGGAACTAATAAAACCGTTTTAGAAAAAGAAAAAAAAGTAAATAGAAAAATAAGTTTATTTAAGAAAAAATAATATAAAGGGTGAAGTTACATGAGCTTATTAGACAGACTCGAAAAACAAAAAAATACAGTTACAGATGATGTTGCAGTTGACACACCTTTGGCAGGCAAGAGTGTTTATGATGAGAAATCCGAGCTAAAGGAACGTATTCATAAGGAATTTATAGAAACAGTAAACCAGCAGGATATAAGTTTATTTAATTTGAAAGGCGAGCAGCAGGAAGAATTAAAAGAGGTTATGGAATCAATAATTGAAGCTAAAGCTTCAAATTTATCGAGAACCGAGAGAAGTCGTCTTTTAAAAGAAGTATATAATGATGTAATGGGCTTAGGACCGATTGAATCTTTACTAAATGATTCTGAAATTACGGAAATTATGGTAAATGGTCCTTATAGAGTTTACGTTGAGCGAAAAGGCAAGTTGGATTTGTCAGATGTTGTATTTAAAGACAATGCTCATGTTATGAATATAATAAATCGAATAGTATCTTCTGTTGGAAGGCGAATAGATGAATCAAGTCCCATGGTGGATGCAAGGCTTTCTGACGGGTCTCGTTTTAATGCGGTTATACCGCCTGTTTCATTAGTTGGTCCTTCTATGACAATTCGTAAGTTTTCCAAAACACCGTTTACTGCTACAGATTTAATAAAATTTGGCTCTATTTCTCCTAAAATGGTGTCGTTTTTAGAGGCCTGTGTTAAAGGTAAAATGAATATAATAGTTTCCGGAGGGACAGGAAGCGGGAAAACTACACTGCTCAATGTGTTATCCGGCTATATTCCCAACAATGAACGTATTGTAACAATAGAAGATGCTGCAGAACTTCAGCTTATGCAGGAGCATGTGGTTACAATGGAAAGCAGACCACCAAACTTGGAAGGTTCAGGACAAATTACCATAAGGGATTTAGTAAGAAACTCGCTTCGTATGCGTCCTGACAGAATAATTGTAGGTGAGGTTCGTTCCGGTGAAACTTTAGATATGCTTCAGGCAATGAATACGGGTCATGACGGTTCATTAACGACTGCACACGCCAACTCGCCAAGGGAATTAATGTCTCGTATGGAAACAATGGTTCTAATGTCGGGAATGGAGCTGCCTGTTCGTGCTATAAGAGAACAAATACATTCAGCTCTTGATATAGTTGTTCATCAGTCAAGACTTAAAGACGGCTCCCGTAAAGTAGTAAACATTACCGAGGTTGTAGGTATGGAGGGAGACACTATCACCCTTCAGGATATTTTCACATACAGAATTGAAGGTATTGACACATACGGAAGGATTAAAGGAAATTTCGTTTCAACAGGTATCAGACCAAACTTCCTTGAGAAAATAGCGGCCAGCGGTGTTTTTATCAGAGATGATTGGTTTACAAATTGAGGTGAATTATGGAAATTATAATATCCTTAATTGTTGCTACATTAATATATCTAATTTTATACATTTTACTGTCAGGCTCTAACACCAGACGTTCAAGGGACAGAATAGTAAGATATTTTAAATCAAATGATATAGATGACGTACAGGAACAATTTATAAAGGAGAAAAGCGAAGAAGAAAGCAGAAGAAAAAAAGATAGATTTAAGATAGCAAGCAAGGAATTTTCCAACTATATTGCTTCATCAGGTATTAAACTTAAGGCCAATGAATTTATTTATCTATGGGCAGGGCTTACGCTTATACCAATGCTTTTGTTAATTGCTTCGGGGGGAAATATAGTTACAGGTATAGCACTTTCGACTATAGGTATTGCAGTGCCGCCCTTTCTGGTAAATAATGCCGGGAAAAAACGCGAAGACCTATTTAACACTCAGTTAGGGCAGGCTACTATATTAATGGGCAACAGTATTAAAGGAGGTTTTACCTTTTTACAGTCTATGGAAAGTGTAGCTGAGGAGATGCATCCGCCTATATCAACAGAATTTGCTAAAGTATTAAGAGAAATTCATTATGGGGTAAGGCAGGAGGATGCTCTTAATCATATGGTAGAAAGAACCAAAAGCAAGGATTTGGAGCTATTGGTTTCAGCTGTTATGACATCTGCCCAGGTAGGAAGTAATTTATCGGAAATTTTAGACACGATATCCGGAACTATAAGGGATAGAATTAGAATCAAAAATGATATTAAAACTTTAACTGCGCAAGGACGTATGTCGGGTATGGTAATAGGGTTGCTGCCGGTATTCTTGGTACTTACAATTATGGTTATGACTCCAAGTTATTTCGAGGGTTTTTTTGAAACTCAAATGGGAAAAATTTTGTTGACTGTTTCTATTGTGTTGGAAATTATAGGATTTTCGTTTATCAGGAAAATCATTAACATAAAGATGTGAGGTGTTTATGGCTGTTTATATTGCATTAGTTTTTGCTGTACTAATATTTTCATTAGTTTATATGTTATTTTATAATGATGGAATTGAAAGTGACAGAATAAAAGGCCGTCTTGCAGCATTGGAAACTACCGGCGAGGAAATGATTGTTGACGAAGAGTTAAACAAATCATTGGCAGAGCGTTTCATCAATCCTATGACGGAATCTTTTGTTAAATTCTTAAGTAAGGTTGTGCCCCAGACAAGCACTAATCATGAAAAAGCTGAAAATCAAAGGAAACTTCTTCGCCAAGCCGGTATGACCATAATGCCCAGTGAATATGCTGCAATCAAGTTAATTGTTATTATTGGAACTGCCGTGTTGTTCTTTATACTTGCAATTATATTAAAATTAGATATTAAAATTAAAGTTTTTCTGCCGTTTTTTGGTGCATATGCCGCTTTTGCAATATTACGTTTTAGCTTATTCAGTAAAATAAGAAAAAGAAGAGAAAATATGGAAAGTCAAATGCCTGATGTCTTGGATATGCTAAGCGTCAATGTGGAAGCAGGTCTTGGCTTTGAGCAGGCAATGCTTCATATAATAGAACACTTTAAAGGACCTTTAATCGATGAATTTACTATTGCATACAGGGAAATGTCCATGGGACGAAGCAGGCGTGATGCACTGATGGGTCTTAGCGAAAGATGCGATATAGATGATTTAAGGTCATTTACCGGTTCTGTGGTTCAGGCTAACAAATTAGGTATTTCTCTTAAAAATGTTCTTCATACTCAAGCTGCTTCCATACGGGATGGCAGAAGGTCAAAAATTGAAGAAAAGGCACACAAAATGGCAATTAAAATTTTATTGCCGATGGTTATCTTTATTTTCCCGGTTATTTTTATAATGCTTATGGGTCCTGCTGTGGTATCAATTATGGAGGCTTTTAAATAATGAAAGTTTTATGTAATAATAAGGTTATTTTTAATAATATTACAAAAGCTGATAATTTTATATCACGACTTGTAGGCTTAATGAATAGAAAATATTTATCAGATGAGGAAGGATTGCTGTTAATCAATTGTTCATCCATTCATTGCTTTTTTATGAAAATTACTATTGATGCTGTTTATTTATCAACGGATATGGAAGTGCTTTATAAGGAAACTATAAAACCTTGGAGAATAGGAAAGATTGTAAAGAAAACCAAGCATATTTTGGAGATTCCTGAAAATGCTTCACAAAAGATAAGAATTGGTGATATTATAAAATTTATTTGATATGGGAGGTTAATGAATGAGTAATAATGAAGAAAAAAACATTGTCGAAATGATTCGAGATAAATCAGAAGAAGCTGATTTGAGTCAAATATTAAAAAATTCCTTTGGGGGTTATACCAAGAAATCGGTTCAGGAATATTTATTAAGGATTAGAAAACAACAGCAGTCTACAAAGGAGACATTTCAAAAAAACCTTCAGACCTTGTTTGAGGAAAAAGAAAGCTTAAGAAAAAGCAATGAATCTCTTATTGCAAGAAACAATAAGCTGTCTGCTGAATATGATAATTTATCGGAATCATTAAAAAGCATTAAATTGGATGAATCACAGTATTCAGCAAAGGATGTATTAAATCTGAAATCCAACATTGTTTCATTAGAAGAGGAAGCGAAGGTTTTGCAGGGTGAAAAACTGTCTTTGGGAAAAAAGATACAACAGCTTTCAAATACCATTGAAGAATTGACTGCCAATCTTCAACGCTCAAAGGATGAAACTGCAGCACAAAAAGAAATGCTTAAAATCGAAAGGCAAGAAACAAAAAAACAACGGGATATGGTTGCAGACTTTTCGAGACAATTAGAAGAAGAAAAAATGGAAGTTAAATATTTGAAAAGCATAATGACAGAGGGAAAATTTGCTGACTTGAATTCCAAGGTAAATGAGCTGCATGAGCAGTTGAATGCTCAGACTGAGGTTATAGAAAAACTTAACGCCGATAATAAGACTAAAGAGAAAACCATTGATATTCTAAATGATGAAATAGGAGGACTTAAACATAGGCTGTCATCCATGATACAGTCATTGCAAAGTTCAAATATGCAAAATGACAAGCTGTTGGTTGCCAACGATTTGCTTAAAGCTCAATTAGAAGAAGAATATAAGAAATCCATAAATTTAATTAATGAAAAAGCCAACATAGCTGTAGAGAAAATAGCTGTTCAAAACAATCTAAGAACTGCGGAATCCAGACTTACATCAATGGAATTACAATTAGCTAAGAAGCAAAAAACATTGGAATATATGGATATACAAAAAGAATTTGCTGCTGAAAAAGAAGAAATAGAAGAAACCCAAGAAATTGCTGAAACGGAATGATAAAATATGATAAAATATTTTAAAACAGATTGTTTATTTATTCTAAATTATGGTATATAATGGATAAGGGGTGCTGATATGTGTAAAGGAGGTTGGGTAAGATGTTTAAATATATAAGAAATGAATCAGGTCAAGCCATGGTTTTTGTTGCCTTGTTTCTTGTTGTACTGATGGGCTTTGCAGCCTTGGCTGTTGATGTCGGAGCCATGACAGTTCAACGAAGTAAATTGCAAAATGCAGCAGATGCAGCTGCATTGGCAGGGGCGTTGGATTATGCTAATGCTGAAAGTACAGCAACACAATATGCGAGGCTTAACGGAGTAGATAGTACAATCGCGGGTACAACTATTGAAGTAGATACGCATACTATTGTTGGCGGTACTGAAGGTGCTTATGAAAATGTGTACAGTGAAGATGAACTGATAGAGTTGGAATCGGAAATAAAAAACGCCATAGAGGGAAAAAGCGATTCGGTTATTATAGATTATGCTAAAGACAATTATGTTGATATCAGTAGTTATTTAGATGATACGGGAGATATGTTTATATCGGGAACAGTTGCTTTAAAAACAAAGGAAGAGATAAAAGAAGAAATAAGGGAAGAATTAATGCAAATACCAAATTCATTAATAGTGACTTACGCTGAGGATCTAAATATTACTATTAAACCATATACATCCGGCAGTAATCCACCGGTAATAAAGAATGATAGCGATAAATTATCCATTATTAATTTAATGCTTAACACTGATGACTACAAGAATGAAATTAACGATAGGTATAATAATCAAGAAATTCCAGCAGATTATAAGACCGCAGCCATTCAATATATAATAGAATCTCGTATGCTTGAGCTTCGTAATGATAAGACTTTTGTCGGGGAGAGACACGGCAATTCAAATAGAGTTAGAGTTACAAATACTGAGAAGGTTAACTATACTTTTGCAAGGCTTCTTGGTTTCACTGATTCTATTATGACAGTGACAGCGGTAGCAGAAAACGCTGCTTGGGCTGGTGATGCGCTGCCATTTATTAATTTAGATAGTGTAGAAAGCTATGCAAAAGGTGATCTTTTTGAAGCTTGGAATAAAACTGGTCCCGGTATTAAGGAGAGAATTAGCAATAAAGACTTAATAATCAACGACGATAGTATTAAAGTGAAGGTTGATGATGGTTTTATTATTTATAAAATGGGTAAAGATTTAAGCAAAATACAGGATCCGCTGAAAAAAATCGCAGTTGAGGGAAATACTGTATATGTATACAGTATAATTGAATCTCAAATTGAAAATTACAAGGATATACTGCAGACTAATAATGGTTATAATATTCCAATGGAACATATTGAGCTATTGGAATGTGAGGTTATGAATAATTGGGATGGAACAGGTGCAGATATTATTAGTCTTAAATTTATAAATAGATATCCTTATAATAGTGCGACAAATTCATTTGAGACACCTTCCGGCGAAAAACCTGGCGGTTCAGTAAGATTAGTGGAATAGTTAAAGTTGTATATCATTTAAAAACTAATTGAATAATAAGAGTAAGAACTTGGGATGGTTAAAGCATAAACCATCCCGGTTTTTATTTGACAAGCCTTCTTTAAAATGCTAAAATTAGCTTGTCACAGGGCAAAGTGACAAGAGATAAGCAAAAAATTTGGAGGGTGAAATGAAATCATTGATTAGGCTTAGAATGAGCTCACAGGATGCTCATTACGGCGGCAATTTAGTTGATGGAGCAAGGATGCTTGGATTGTTCGGGGATGTGGCAACAGAACTTCTTATAAGAAATGACGGGGATGAAGGACTATTCGTTGCATATGACAATGTGGAATTCTTGGCACCTGTATATGCAGGGGAATACATTGAAGCAGAAGGTGAAATAGTATCTACGGGAAATTCTTCAAGAAAAATGGTATTTGAAGCAAGAAAAGTAATAGTACCACGTAACGACATAAGTGACTCGGCATGTGACGTTTTAGAAGAGCCTGTAGTGGTTTGCAGAGCCAGTGGCACATGTGTAGTTCCGAAGGGCAAACAAAGAAATAAATAAGAACTCAATGACAAAAAGTTATGTATAGGAATGACGATGAAAATCGTCATTTTTTGTTGCAATAAGTCGATAGAAAGTCCTAACAAAAATGGAAAATAAATACAACAAAATTATTATTAGTATTAACTGATTGTAAATGAATGTAGCCCTAATTGTAATCTATAAAACATTTAGTTAAATTGACTATGATAGGGGTGCATAATATAATGGAGTCCCTACGACATACATAAAATTTTATAATTAGCACAAATAAAACGTGAAAAGAGTGTATTTATGAATAATATATGCAGTTATTCGAAAATCGGGGAAATACTGCTGTCACAAAAGGAAATAACACTTGAACAACTGAATGCAGCTTTGAAACTGCAGCCGGTTTGTAATAAGAAGCTTGGAGAAATACTTATTGAGAATAATTATATCACGGAAATAACCTTAGTAAGGGCATTATCTAAGCAGTTAAAAATAGAAACGGTAGATTTAGATAATTATTATGTAAGCACTGATGCAACAAAGCTATTGTCTGAAAATACAGCTAAAAGAACTTGTTCCATACCATTGAAAGTATGGGAAGATAAAATACTTATTGCAATATATGATCCTCTCAATATATTTAACATAGAGGACATTGAGGTTGAAACCGGAAGAAAATCAGAAATTGTGATTGCTTCAAAATCCCGGATTATTGAGGCAATTGAAAATTACATGGGCGGAAGAAGTGCTGAAAAAGCGGCTGAAGATTTTGACAAGGAAAGCTCATTGGCTGATGAGGAAACAGATGAAACGGAAAATATTTTAAGCATAGCTAATTCACCTGTTGTAAGACTCATAGATTCATTAATAGGCCAAGCCCTTAAAATGGGTTCAAGCGACATACATATTGAACCAATGGAAAACAGAATCAGGGTGAGAGTCAGGGTAGATGGTGAGCTGCAGGAAATTTTCGCCCCTTCAAAGCAAACGCAGTCGGCAATAATAACCAGAGTTAAAATAATAGCAGGAATGAATATTGCAGAAAAACGGCTGCCTCAGGATGGAAGAATTGAAATGAAAATAGATGATTCGGTTGTTGACCTTCGAATTTCGGTACTTCCAACCGTTTATGGCGAGAAAATTGTAATGCGGATATTGGACAGAAATAACTTTTTAAAAACAAAAGAAGAATTGGGTTTCACGAAAAGCAATATGGAAAAATTCAATTCATTATTGGAAGTGCCAAACGGAATTATTTTAGCGGCAGGACCTACCGGAAGCGGCAAGACAACCACCTTGTATGCTGCCTTGTATGAACTTAATAAACTGAATAAAAATATTATTACAATTGAAGACCCTGTTGAATATAAAATTGAAGGCATAAACCAAGTCCAGGTCAATACAAAGGCAGGGCTTTTATTTTCCACGGGATTAAGGTCAATATTGAGACAGGACCCCAATATTATTATGGTAGGCGAAATACGGGATGAAGAAACTGCTGAAATTGCTGTAAGGGCAGCCATTACAGGTCATATGGTAATTTCGACCATACATACTAATGACGCTGTATCTACAATTATGCGCCTTAAGGATATGGGAGTTAAACCATTTTTGGTTGCTGCTTCATTAAGGGGAATAGTAGCTCAAAGATTGGTTAAAAAGGTTTGTTTAAACTGCAGAATAGAGTATGCTGCAAATGAAGCAGAGAAAAGACTGCTTGGAATCAATACAAATGTTATGCTGCAGCGGGGCAGAGGCTGTCCGAAATGTTATTATACAGGTTATAGCGGGAGAATAGCCATTCATGAAATATTAATAATTGACAAGAATATAAGGGATGCCATCCAAAATGAGAAAAGCAATGATGAAATTGCAGCAATGGCTGAAAGAGCAGGAATGAACACTTTGAGAGATAATTGCAGGGAATTGGTATTGTCGGGGGTTACAACAACAGAAGAATTCTCACAGGTGATATATGAGATGCCCTAACCCTATTTTTCCGACCAAAGGGAGAGAAAAATAGCGGTAGGTCATTCGCAACGAGTGCCAATTTTGTGCGACGACAGGAGCAAACAAAATTGTGCAACGAGACTGCGCGATCCATAAAAGAAGGGGGTTGAATACATGGTTTCATATAAATGCAACGTTATAGATATTTTTGGGAAGAAGCACAATATTTTACATGCTGCCGAATCTCCTAAAGATGTAATCGATTTTTTAAAATTACATAAGTTTACTGTTGTAGAGATAAAACATAAGCAAACTATAGACTTGGAGAAATTTACTTCAAAGAAAATTAAGTCAAAGGATTTGGCTGTATTTTGCAAGCAAACATATGCTATGTTAAAGGCAGGAGTTACTATTGTCAACATCTTGGACATTTTAAAGCAGCAGACTGAAAACAGGAGGTTAAAGGTTTATATTGGATCAATGCATGAGTACTTGCTAAAAGGACATACATTTTCAGAAGCGTTGCGGCAGAACAAAGGTGCATTCCCCGGCATTCTTATCAGTATGGTTGAAGCCGGAGAATTGAGCGGTAATATTGATGTAATTATGGACAGGCTCTCAAAGCATTATGAAAAAGAATATAAAATAGAAAACAGAATCAGTTCCGCAATGACATATCCCATTATATTATCCATTGTGTGCACCCTTGTGGTAATATTTCTCTTAACGTCCATTATGCCTACATTTATTGAAATGTATTTGAGTTCCGGCGTTTCCCTCCCTAAACTTACAATGATGATAATTAATTTCAGCAATTCATTTAAGCAATTTTGGTTTTTGATAGTTTTGGCAATTACTGTTTTTATACTTATGATTTCTTTTGTCGTAAAAATACCGCGGGTTAAAGAAAAGAGAGACTATATTAAATTAAGAATTCCATTAGTCAGGAATCTGATTATCAAAATTGCTGCATCAAGATTTTCAAGAACCTTGTCAACGTTGTTAGGCAGCGGAGCTTCACTTCTCAATGCATTGGAAACTGTTTCGGGTGTAACGGGAAATCAATATGTGTGTAATAAGATATTAGAAATAAAAGAAGATGTAAGAAAAGGATTGCCCCTTTCTCTTTTGTTGGAAGCTCAGGGAATTTTTCCTTCAATGGTTTATTATATGATTAAAACCGGAGAGGATTCGTGCTCCTTGGAAGAGGTTTTGGACAAGACGGCTGATTTTTATGACGAAGAAATTGATACTGCAATTCAGCGCCTGACAACATTACTTGAACCTATAATGATTGTAGTAATGGCAATTGTAATAGGTTTTATTGTAATATCAATGGTTTTGCCGATGTTTGAAATGGTTAAAACTGTACAATAAAAAATAAATTCAAGAATCTTAATTTTTTTCAACTTGCTAATCTCTTGAATGTTATTAATAAAAAAAAGGAGAGCAAGAAATGGGAAGAAGCATTAATAAGCTGCGTAACAAAAAGGGGTTTACGCTGATTGAATTAATTGTGGTGTTGGCAGTGCTGGCTATAATTATGGCTATTGCAGTGCCAAGGTTTACGGGGGTGAGGGAGCAAGCTAAGATTGATGCAGATTATGCTACTTTAGAGAGTATAGCTAAGTTGGCGGAGATGGAATATGTAAGAGGTGTTGTTGAGGATGATGCATTAGACCAGGAAAAAGTTAGCCAACTAATCAAAGCTAATTTTGGCGAATCAGGTGATGAACCAAAAAAGATATTCCAGTCTAGTGAATTAACAAACAAGGAAAGCAATTTGGATATTTTGTTTACTGATGGTTTTGTAAGTGCAATTAAAATAGGTGAGAATACAGTATATCCCAAAGATTAACAATAGACGCGATGTGGGGACACACCTTCATGTAAGGTTATTCATTGGAGTCACACCATGAAGGAATGTCCCCAAATAAAGGATAATGTATGGCGATAATATTTTTTATAACCGGGTTATTAATAGGTTCATTTTTAAATGTATGTATCTACCGCATACCATTACATAAGTCCATTATAAAAACGCCATCCTCCTGCGGGAGCTGCGGACACAGATTAAATTATTATGATATGCTTCCTGTGGTTAATTATGTAATAAACAGCGGTAAGTGCAGATATTGCGGTGAGAAGTATTCAATTCAGTATCCTTTGGTTGAATTATCTAACGGGTTGCTTTATGGGGCAATAGCACTTAAATACGGGTATTCTTTAGCTGCTGTTTTGTACTGTATTTTAGGCAGCATACTCATAACTATCAGCGTTATTGACTTGAAGCATAAAATAATTTCTGACGGTTTAAATATTGTTATTGCAGCTATTAGTATTATTTTTGTCTTAAATGATAATTCGATTTTAACGGATAGAATATTTGGAGCGTTATTAGGATTTGTATTGTTTTTAGCTATTGCATTAGCAACTGATGCCATGGGCGGGGGAGATATTAAACTGATAGCAGGATTAGGGGCTGTATTTGGAGTAGAAGGGGTTTTGTTTATTGTGTTTTTCTCATTTGTAATTGGTGCTGCTATTTCCGTTGTACTATTGATTATAAAAATAAAAAACAGAAAAGATGAGCTCTCCTTTGGACCATTCATATCAATAGCAGCATTATTGTACATATTCTATGGCAGTAAAATAATTAATTTATATTTATCAGCAGTCGCTTAACACGTATTTTCACAGGTTTTACAATCTGCATTAAAGGAGAAGTTAAATATCAGGAGTGATATTATGGCAATTATTTTATCTTTTGAATTTGATAATAATATTAAAATTATCGAAGCTTTAAAAAAGGGTGAAACATTGTCTGTTTTAAGGTATATGTCCATTGATACCGTCTGCGTTAAGGACGGGAATATTATTGACATGGATGGGATTGTCAATTTAATTAATGAAGAACTAAAAAGTAATGGTATAAAAACAAAGAGGGCAATTTTTGTAATTAATTCAAGCAAAATTATGATTAGAAAAATTAAGCTGCCCTTGTTAAAGAAGAGCTCTGAAATTTTGTCAATGATAAAGATAGAGCTACAACAAACAGTTTCGGCAGATTTAAGCAAGTATAAAATAATATATGAAATTTCAAATATTACTAATGAAAACAAAATACCGTATGCCGAATATATTGTTTATTGTGTTCCTGAAATTTTAGTCAATAGGTATATTGAGTTAGCTGCAAAATTGAAGCTTAAATTATTAAATATTGATATTTTCCCTAATTGCATCAATGCTTTATATAAGAATAATATTAAGATTAATGATGTTGTTTTAAATAATAAGTGCACAGCAGCTTTTATCAATGCAAGTAAAAATTCCATTTCATTTTCAGCTGTAAATAACGGGTTTTGTGACTTTTATATTCGATTTGAATGCAATGAAGCTTTTATTGAAAAGGCGGCAGCTCCGTATTATCAGTACGGTTATTCGGAAAGCATAACTGTGGAAAACACATTTACCTCACAAATAGCAAAATTCATGCGATATTATTTTTCTGTCAGCGGCAGCAGGTCTATAGATAAGATTTATATTTACGGCAGTTCTAATAAGAAGCTCAAGGAAGCAATCAAAGCTAAATTGAATATGAATACTGAAATTATCAGCAGCATATCTTGTTTAACCGCGAATGAGCTGTTGAATAATTTTGATTTAGACAAGTATTTCAACACGGTTTTAGCTTTGTTTTCCCGTAATAATTTTTTAAATATAAATGCAGTAAACAAAAAAATTAAAAACAATTACGGTTATGCTGCAATTTTATTAATAATTGCAGCTGCCATCACAGTGTTACTTGGATTTTTTAATTCCCAAGCAGCCACAAGAAATGAATTAATTGCAATGAGCTCATATATTAATGATGAAGAAAACAATGAAATTGACAGTGTAATTGAAGAAATAAAAAAAGAAACAGATTACTTGGAATTGTACTTGCAGCAAGCTGAAATGCTTCAAAAGGCAGTGGAAGATAATGATAATGTTGACACAAGTATTTTTAGAGAAATTAACAGGGTAAAACCTTTTGGAACCAAGGTAACTTCTATTTATTCAGACAAAGACAGCACACAATTGCAGTGTGTTTCTCCATCTATGAGTGAAGCTGCCTTGTTTTTCTCTGATATAAAAAAAATAGAGCTGATAGATAGTGCATATATACCGGCAATTCAATCAAAATCAAGACAGCCTTTTTCATATTCCATTATATTGAAATTGAAGGGTGTGGTATACAATGAATAGTATTTTTAGAATTAAACCATTAATCTTTACAGCCGTAATTGCAATAATGGCATTTTTTGCATCAGGAATTCCTTTTAGCTTGTTTTCAAAGTTATCTGCTGAGAATGAATATAATAATATTTACACAGAATATAAAAATATGAATCAAAACATAAATATGAAAGGCATTTATGAAGAAAGCCAAATTAATTTACTCAAGAAAATTAATGATTTAAATATAGATATTGAAATATTGCAGGATGAAATAATTATTGAACTAAGCCATATTGCAGGGAAAAACAATATAGAATTAAGCAGTATAAAATTCAGCGAAGCCATGCCGGTTTTAGCGGATAACACCGCCCTGTGCATGAAGGTAACGGTTGAGTATGACAGTGAGTTTAATAACATGCTTAAATTTATTGATGATATTAAAAACAGCGAAACTATTATTTCCGTTACAGATATAAGTGTTTTGACGAGCGAAAATAAGGTTCATGTGTCATTAAACTTATTGTATTATGCATTGCCTATGATATGAGGTGCATATTATGAATAAGTTGTTTAATAACAGGGGATTGACATTGGTGGAGGTAATTATTACATTGGCAATACTTGGGGCAGTGATTTGCCCTCTGATGAACTTATTGGTATTGTCACAGAAAATAAACAGCATAGGTGAAAATGAATACAGTGTAATTCAAACTGCTCAATATTATATGGAAGAAACAAGAGCTGTGAGTGAAATTGATACGGGAGTTTTCTTTTATAACAGCGATGAAATGTGTTATGAAAGGATTATTCAGAATGTTTTGGATGATTGCAATGCAAGAATCAGAATCATCCCCGGTAGTTACGGACTGCGGTATATTGAGGTTGATATTTTAATGAATGAGGAAGTAATTAACAGCTTGATGGGAAGTATAATTATAGATTGAAAAGATGAGATCCTTCGCTTTACTCAAGATGACACGAGTCGCCATTCTGAACCGAAGGTGAAGAATCTTATTCTCATTATCGGCGGCAGACGCAGTGGGGGTGGGTATGAATAATAAAGGCTCCACATTGGTTCTTTTAGTGATTGTAATTGCATTGGTAATTGTTTTGGGAGCTTCTGTTTTAAATGTTTCAGTTAAACAGTATGAAATTAAAAAGTTCAACATTGATTCCAAAAGTTCATTTTATATTTCTGAAACGGGGCTCAATGAAGCCTATGTTAAGTCATGTGCTTTAATTGATGAATCAATTATAAAAGCATTGCAAATGGCTGAAGGTTATTTATTATTAAATCCCCCAAACAAAATTGAAGCAGAAAATATTTTTATCACGAACTATAAAGATTATTTAAGAACAAATATAGAGAATAGAATTGAAGCTGAATCAAACCCTTCAGTACAAATATGGAATGATGATACTTTATGTTTCATTGATGATGCACTTACGGTAGTATTGAAATCTTCATATTTGCATGAAAATAATATTGATAAAATTACAGGAGTAGAGCTGGTTATCAGTGTACCCGACTTTAATGATGTATCGGACGGGAGCTATGATGCAAGAAATTATATACAATTTCAGAATTGGAACAGTTAATATGAAAAACAAGGGTTTTACCATAATTGAGCTTTTGGTGTCATTAGGGATATCCTCTATTGTTGTGGGATTAATCTTCTCTTTTTTTATATTAAATTATAAAGGTTATAAATCAGTGAGAAATGATTCTGAAATGCATTTTCAGGCACAATACATATTGAATTTCATGTCGGGGAGGATTATTGACTCTAATTCCATGAGTTTTGCAAGAATGAGCACAGACATTTATTCCATGACAGCCGTAAGAAGTGCCGGGACGGAATATCCCGTAGATAAGGTCTCTTTTAAATATGGGAGTGAAAGTGAAAAAGAAAATTATGTGTTTCATATTATAAAAGATACAATTCGATATGGAAAGGGAGATAAGGAAATGAATCCCACCGTGGAGCTTGGCAATTATGTGGATAGGATGTATTTATTAGTATTAAGAGATGAAAGTTTTCAAAATACAAAGGCTGTAAAATTAAAGCTTGTTATGAAAAAGGGTGGACAGATGTATGAGGCTTTTCAGGCGGTTTATATGAGAAATAACTGAGATTCTTCACTGTGTTCAGAATTACACTGTCGTTACGGCTATTCATAGCAATGACTATTAAGAATGAGTTATTCCTTAGCAATGACTAAAATAATAAAAACATTGACAAACACTCAAATAATTTATAGAATAAACTATGGTAGATTTTAGGTGATCTATGCTTAACAAAGGTTTTACGTTAATTGAATTAGTTGTTACAATTTCAATTCTATGCATTATCTTGGCATTAGCCTTATTAATTATTGATATTGATATGTTTTACTTAGACAAAATGGCTGATGAATTTGCCATTGATGTAAGATATGTACAGATGGAATGTATGAAGGGTGAAACAAATAACCATAGACTAAGCATTGACACTGCCAATGGTTGTTATTACGTATACGATATTTATGAGATTAAGAAAACAGTAGTATTTAAAAGCAGGTACAGAATAGAATATTCAAACCAGAAAATGGAGAATGTGGGTTTTAAGCATGATGGAACTCCAATTAATCCGGGAACTTTTACAATATTGGATACGAGGACAAATGAAACTAAGCAAATATCCATAATTCCTGGAACAGGAAGATTGGTTATTAAGGAATAAGCAGCAATCTGCAGGTTATAATATACATAAGGAGGAGACAAATGATTACAGCAAGTGATTTTAAAAAGGGGATTACTTTATCTTGGAATAATGGATTATGGCAAATTGTAGATTTCCAGCATGTTAAACCGGGGAAGGGTGCTGCTTTTGTCAGAGCAAAATTAAAAAATATTGTGACAGGGACTACAAAAGAGGAAACTTTTAACCCGACTGAAAAATTTCAATTAGCGCATATTGAGACTAAGGATATGCAATATTTATATAATGACGGACAATTGTATTATTTTATGGATCCCGAAACATATGAACAAATTCCACTGAATTTCGAACAAGTGGAGGAAGCTATTGTATATTTGAAAGAAAATGATTTCGCTCAAATGAGATTCTATGAAGGAGCTCCATTTGAAATAACTGCGCCTAATTTTGTTGAACTTGAAATCGTTGAAACAGAACCCGGATTTAAAGGTGATACGGCAACAGGAGCTAATAAGCCTGCAACAACTGAAACCGGTGCAAAAATAATGGTACCGCTTTTTGTTGAAATAGGAGATAGAATTAAGATTGACACCAGAACAGGTGAATATTTATCAAGAGTATAAGGAGGTATTACATGGATTTTTTATATGAAAAAATAGCATATTTAAGAGGTTTGGCTGATGGTTTAGAAGTAAAGGATGACACAAGAGAAGGCAAATTGTTCAATGCTTTGATGGATGTGATTGAAGAAATTGCTGATTCAATGAGTGACATGATTGAAGAGCAGGATGAGGTAAATGAGTATTTAGATTTATTAGATGAAGATTTATCTGTTGTTGAAGAAGAAATATTCGGCGATTTGGAATTATATGAAGATGATGATGACTATGATTTCGATTTTGATGAAGATGATGATGATGATTATGAAGATGATTATGATGATGATTTTGAAATTGAGGAGCATCCCTGTGACTGTTCTAAATTAGAAGATTAACAACTAAAAAGTACATTAGAAGAACATTTCTTGCGGGAAGTGTTCTTTTTTATGGCCATATATCACCAGGATCAACCCCGTATATTTGGACTATTTCAAACAGCTCACTGTTAGCAATATCCTTCGGAGTCACTAGCCAGGTGCCGTCTGAATCAATATCATATCCGGATTGCATAAACGGATACCAGACAATATGGGCACACTGGGTTGTTTTTATATTGTTCGGGTCAGGATTTTTACCGACTGTCAGCCCCACAAAAAGCCCATAGGGAATATCAAGCAAATTATTTTTTGCAAATTCAGCTATTTCATCTAATGTCTCCTGAGAAGTATCTTTTAATTTAAGCATCATAAATGAAGGAAAATTCCTCCACTTATTAATATCCTGCAGCATTGAATCCTTTCCTAACAGCACTGCTTCTAAAGTTTCTTGGTTTTCTGCATCTGTTACGATACCTGCATGGCCATGCCTCCAGCCTAATGAATGGGTGGCTTTTGTTACTAATACATATCCGTTTTTATAGGGAGCAAGGTCAAACCCGTATATTTGCTTTCCTTCTTCATCAACAATTGATTCATGATTTACAATTACTGCAAACTTTTCACGTGATATATTGTATTGTGTGAAAAAATTTTCCTGAAACTCAAGTATTTTTTCCTTGCCGAATACTTCGTTTTTCAGGATTTCATCAACGGCTGTTTTGCCAAGGCCTGTCTGATAAAACAGCTCCTTATAGTCATCTTCATTAAGCATTTCTTTTTCCAATATACCCGTAATGTCTGTCTTATCGTAATCAGGACGGAAATAACCCATAGGTTCAATGAGTTTTTCTGCTATTGCAATTGCAACGGTTATTATAATTATTATTGATAGTATAATTAATAGTTTTTTATATTTCATAATTATTTCCTTTTCTTTTATAATTATATAAACAACAAACAAAAATTACAATGGTAAAAGGGAAATTTTTATGTTACAATATATTATATAAATATGTTGGAGGAATCACATGAACAAATATAAAAGAATGGATAAGATTAAGAGAGCCATTTGTTTGGTCTTGGCGGTTGGAATGGTTTTAACTGCTTTTATGAGTTTATTGGCATACTTTTTTTAAATAATATTTAATTTTGTCATCCTGAGCACAGCGAAGGATCTCAGCATTTTAAGGTTTGTCCCCATAATACCGAAAAAGACAAATAAGTTACAGGTGATATATGGAGTACTTTGATTATTTAAAAGATATTAATGGGTTGGAATTGAACAGTCAGCAGATGGAGGCAGCCTCCTTTGACAAGGGAAATGCATTGGTTCTTTCAACTGCAGGCTCAGGAAAAACTACTGTTATTATCGCACGGGTCGGAAGACTTTTATATGAAAATAAATGCAGTAAAAAAATCCTAACCATTACATTTTCAAAAATGGCAGCCAATGACATGAGGGAAAGATTTGCATGCATTGGGCAAAATTATGAAGCAAAAACTGAATTTTCAACTATTCATGCCTTTTCTTATAAAATTGTGAGGAATTTTTACAGAAGAAAGGGCATTAATTTTGGATTGCTTACGAATAATTATCAGGTACTTTCGGAAATACTTAAGGCCCATTATTCAAAATCATATTTCAGCTATGTGAGCGAAGAAGAAATAGAAAACTTATCTTCAGCAATTGGATATGTGAACAATATGATGATTGCTCCGGTCGAATACAGGGAGCACGGGATTGAAATAAAAGGTTTTGATAAGCTTTATGATGATTACAAAATGTACAAGTCCCAAAACAAGCTTATTGATTTTGACGACATGCTGAACTATTCATATAAAATATTATCAAACTCTGCCAATTACAAAGAGCAGCTTTTAAATGCATTTGAATATGTGCAGATTGATGAAATGCAGGACACATCTAAAATTCAGCATGAGTTAATTAAACTGATAACTCGTGATAATTTATTTATGGTAGGAGACGATGACCAAGCCATATATTCTTTCAGGGGCAGCTATCCGGATTTTATGCTTAAGTTTAAAGATACCTACAATGACGGCAAAATCTTTCATTTGGACAACAATTACCGGTCTGACAAATATATTGTAGAAGGTGCAAGAAACTTTATTGAAATAAATAAAAACAGATATAAAAAAGCTATAAAAACAGAGAATAAAAAAGAAAATGAAATTAATATCATCAAGGTTACAGGCAGAGCCGAGCAGGCTAAGCTGATTACGGAAGCAATTTCGAAGGCAAAGGAAGAAAATAAAACAATAGGTATTTTATACAGGTACAATATGTCCGCAATGATACCTGCAAACAGTTTTCATGAAAATAAAATTGATTTTTATATTAAAGAGGATAAAACTAAGTTTTTCAGCAGTGCTGTACTTTACGATATTCTTGCATTTTTGAATTTAGCAATAAATTCAAAGGACAAAGATGCATATGCAAGGATATATTACAAAAGTTACACCTATTTTACCAAGGGTATGTGTAAGATGATACAAGACAGTAAAGAAGACAAAAGTGTTTTCGATATTTTGCATGGATACAAGCATTTTGACTATAATGTTTATGACAAAATTAAGCAGTTTAAAACTGATATCAATTATTTAAACAAGTTAAAGCCATGCAGTGCAATCAGATTTATAAAATTTGATTTGGAATATTTAAATTATTTGGAGAGAATGCAGGAAGAAGGACGATACAGCATGTCAAACTCTCTTCACATATTGGAGATTTTGGAGGAAATAGGTTCATACTGCAGTGACATAAAGGAATTCTTAAAAAAGCTCAATAATTTGAAAGATGTAATAAAGACAGCTTCAGAGAACAGAGATGCCAATGTTACATTGACTACAATTCACAGCGCCAAGGGCTTGGAATATGACTATGTCTATATGATTGATAATTCAGATGAATTAAATATTGATAAAAACAAATCTGATGAAGAATATGAAAGTAAATTAGAGGAAGAGCGGAGAATCTTTTATGTGGGTATGACAAGAGCCAAGGATAAATTAAATATAGTTGTTCCCGGAAAACCGTCAGCATTTGTCAATGAATTAATCGAGTCAAATAAGAAGATGCCCTAACCCTATTTTTCAGAACCTGATTTGGGAAATAAATTGGTGAATGAGACTGCGAGATCTAATCTTTTAAAAGATGGGATTCTTCACATGCGTTCAGAATGACAGGGCTAACGCCCTTATTATGTGAAATTCAACAAATTTTGTTGAATTTTGTTGAAATTCGTTTATTTTTCAAAAATTTATTGAAATATATTTTTATTAAGTATATAATGTTGCCACAGGGGACAAATTATTGGGTTTAATTCAGAGGGGATCATTTAAGGGGGAAACATGAAACTTTATATTAGTACATTGGGTGAGTTTGATATCAAGTCAGATGGACAATCAATATTGAGAGATTCAAGCCGCATGTATAGAATATACAAGCTTTTTGAGTTTTTTTTAACATTCAGGAATAAAAAATTATTACCTGAAACAATCATTGATAACTTGCTGTCTGACAGTGAATCAGATGATCCAAAGAATATGCTTAGAACACAAATCTTTCGTCTTAGAAAAATAATTAATTCTTTAATTCCTGAAGGTGAGCTTCCGGAAAGTTATTTGAATTTAAACTTTACAAATGGATATTACTGTCTTGAAATAGGTGAAAATACGATAGTTGATATTGACGTATTTGAAAGCCTTATACAAAAAGGGGACAAGGAACGTGAATATAACATAAATAGTGCAATAGACAATTATCAAAATGCTATCAGCCTTTATAAGGGACTGTATTTATCCGATAACGCATATGAGGTTTGGCTTGTTCCTACAAGAAATTACTATCAAAGATTGTTTTTAAAAACATTGTATAAATTTATTGAGCTATTAAAGAAAAATGAAGAAAATGAAAGAATTGTATCTCTTTGCGAGGAAACATTACTGATTGAGCCCTTTGAAGAATCGATTCATGAAGCGCTCATCCATGCGTGGGTGATGCAGGGTTCTTTTCAAAAGGCTTTGGAACATTACGAATACGTGAACAAGCTGTTGTATCAGGAGCTGGGCGTTAAGCCGTCAAACCGTTTGCGCAGCATATACCGGGACATCATCAAAACGGTCAGCCATGTGGAAACAGATATGGATATTATCAAGGAAGACCTTCGGGAAACCATTTTAGCTTCCAATTCATTTTACTGTGAATATGAAGTTTTTAAAAATATATACCGGCTGGAGGCGCGCTCTGCCGCCAGAACAGGCCGCAGCGCCTTTCTCGCCCTGCTCACTGTCTCTACTCAGGACCAGCAAATCCCGGACCAAAAGCTATTGAACCTTGGAATGGAAAGCCTGCTTAACACTATATGTGAAAGTCTGCGTCGCAATGATGTGGTGTCCCGCTTCAGCGCCACGCAATACGTAGTGATGCTGATGTCCCTGACCTACGAAAGCGGGCAAACCGTGCTAAACCGCATCATAACCAAATTCCGGAAGAATTACCCACATATCCCGCTGTTGATTCACAGCAACCTGCAACCACTGGATCCCCTCACCTTAGATCCGTCTTCCGATTCCGGTAAACTGCAAGATCCATGATATTGGGGTGCCCTCCTATAAAACGGCGCGGCTTTTTGATATAATAAGAGCATTCAAGGCGAACAGACCGGGTATATCATCCACTGCTGGCTGAACAGGAGAAAAGGGGAAAGCATCATGGCGATAGCCAATACAAAAGCTGTGCTCCACTGCGATGTCAAACAGGTTTGGGACACCGTCACTTCACTGGACGACTATGGATGGCGCAGTGACCTGAGCCGGATCGAAGTGCTGGAGCCGGGCAGAAAATTTGTGGAATACACCAAAGACGGCATCGCCACCACCTTTACCATCACCTTGCTGGAACCAATGAAGCGCTACGAATTTGATCTGGAAAACGAGAACATCCACGGTCATTGGGCAGGGCTCTTTTCCGCCGAAGACGGAGCAACACAAGTTGACTTTACCGAGGATGTAAAGGCCAAACAATTATTGCTCAAACCCTTGATTGGCCTGTACCTGAAAAAACAACAGGCTGCCTATATGGCAGATTTACACAAGGCTTTAGGTCTTTAGGGCGCTGGGTCAAAGAGGCCGGTGGAAATAAATCCGCCAGCTCCCTTTCCTGAACGGGAACCGGTTGCCCGACCATTTTATATCACAGGGAAGTGTGTGACATGGAGCCGGACCTTTCTACCCAAGCCCACCGGCAGCTTGACGAGGCTTTTCAGACCCTGCAAAGGATTTACACTGGCTATGTGGACAGCGGGGACTTGGCAGAACAGCGTTCCGGAATCGGGAGCCTGTTTCAGGGGTGGTTTTCCGGCTCGCCGGTTTTGGAAGACACCAAGGGGCCTGCCTTTTTTGAACAGGTGGCGTTGGCTGTAAAGGAGATGGAGCAGGTCTGCTCGGCCTGCGCCGGCCAGCTGCCGGGCACGGGCTTTCCCTGTATTCAAGAGGCCGCGCGGTTGATGGTGCTATTTGAAGATTCCGGCCTGACCCGGGATATTAAGATGTACCTGTTTGCCGCGGAACTGCACTTTGCTCCTCTGCTGCCTTATTTGACAAGGGAGGAGCTTGCCGCCTTGCGCACACAGTATCTGGCCCGCACCCCCCGCCGCTTGATGCTCCCCAACCAACGAAAACTGCTGGCACAGATGGAGCAGCTCCTATCCCATCTTCCCGAAAGGTGAGCCGGATGCCGGGCACCTGTTTAGTCCCGCAGTCAATCGTTTCAGCCTTCCGGCAACCGCAAGCTACCCCGTCCTCTCCCCGGTTGTAACCCGGCGCAGTTTATGATAGAATAGGCGCGTTGTGCCCTATCATGATACTTGAGAGGATTATGCTGGTGCATATTGATTTGACCCAAGGAAAGATCGGAAAGTCGCTGCTGCTGTTTAGTTTGCCGATGATTTTTGGCAACATGCTGCAACAACTTTATAATGTGGCGGATACGTTGATTGTTGGCAAGACAATCGGAGCCAC
>ENA-UOOK01001619-UOOK01001619.1-fermentation-metagenome-genome-assembly--contig:-NODE-1619-length-29393-cov-63.218283_pt1 | contig 29393 bp, 23 predicted proteins | sample MGYA00245777_ERZ724023 | MGnify/ENA primary metagenome ERZ724023 (study PRJEB28704, sample SAMN03018312) | fermentation metagenome | biome: anthropogenic terrestrial biome; feature: soil... | reverse complement strand
ATGATTCCTCAAAACCGACATGGCCAACGATGCTTCCGTCTTTAATCCCTTTGTTGAACTCTTCGGGAGTCGTGCCGACACCCTGTGTCTTCATGACGGTTGGGCCGAAAGGAGATAGGTCATTAATACGGGCTGCCCGTATTTTGGTTACATCCAGACAGACGCCAGTCAAAGCAATGATGAGCGTATCCAGTACAAAACCGGGATTAATGCCGGTGCCCAGTACAGTGACACCGTTCTCAGTGGCCAGGCGGTTGATCTTTTCAGCTAATTCTGGTTCCTGTGCCGCCGGATAGGACATTTGCTCAGCAATACAGATTACATTCGTTTTGGCCCGCACAGCTTTCTCAATTAGCGGGAATACTTCTTTGGTAAAAGAACCGGTCGCGATGATGGCCAAATCAGCTTTCACATGGCCAAATACCTCATCCGGGTTGCCGCTGACTTTTACTCCAGCCTTTTTGCCGGTCTCCAGCACTTCACCAACGTCTTTGCCTACTTTGGCGGGATCCAGATCGATCGCGGCCACAATTTCTAATCCCTTTTTTTCGAGCATCAACCGTGCCATGCCACCGCCCATGGCACCTAAACCCCATTGAATGACCTTAATGTTGTCCATAATTATACCCTCCTGTGTTTGTATTTAGCAAACGGCTATTTATCGTCTTGCCAAAGCCGGGTGAGTCGCTCTTTGACTTTAGCCTCGGCGCCGTTTTCTGAAGGTAGATAAAACTGTTTCGTGACCATTGCCCCGGGCAGATATTGCTGCAGAACAAAATGCTCCGGGAAGTTATGCGGATACTGATAATCAACCCCGTGGCCCAATCTGGCCGCACCAGCGTAGGAAGCATCCTTTAGATGGGCGGGTACCGCAGAATTAGGCTCGTCACGAACTGCTTTTAGAGCACTGTCAATGGCGTTGACGGTAGAGTTGCTTTTGTGTGCGCACGCTATATAGATTGCAGCCTGCGCCAGAGGAATCCGCGCTTCGGGAAGGCCGATGAATTCAACAGCCTGTGCGGCGGAAACCGCTAGCACCAAAGCCATCGGATCAGCCATTCCGACATCTTCCGCGGCATGTACCACAATTCGGCGCGCAATAAATCGCGCATCTTCCCCCGCCTCGATCATTCTAGCCAGCCAATAAACGGCGGCATCAGGGTCTGAACCGCGCATACTTTTAATAAATGCTGAGATCACATCGTAATGATTATCGCCAGTCTTGTCGTAGCGGATTTGGCGTCTCTGAATGGATTCTTCCGCAATCTCCAGCGTAACATGCCGTTGACCGGAAGCGTCCGCTTCAGTAGTCAGTACGGCCAATTCCAGCGCATTCAGTGCCACCCTGGCATCGCCGTCTGCGATGTTGGCGAGATGCTGCAGGGCAGTCTCATCCACAACCGGCTTGAAACGAGCCAGGCCGCGTTCCGAATCATCCAGAGCTGCCGCAAGGATCCGTAGAATACCCTCTCCTGAAAGCGGTTCTAAGCGGAAGATCCGCGACCGCGAAATTAATGGCGAGTTTATTTCAAAAAACGGGTTTTCGGTCGTGGCACCAATTAGGATAATGGTGCCGTCTTCGACAGCTGGCAACAACGCATCCTGCTGTGCGCGATTAAAACGATGAATTTCATCTACAAAAATAATCGTACGTTTTCCGTGAAGTTTATAGCGTTCCTGGGCTTCACTGACTACTCTGCGCAAATCAGCCACGCCTGAAGAAACGGCATTCAAAGATTCGAAAAAGGACGCCGTATGGTTGGCGATAATACGAGCTAATGTTGTTTTTCCAGTACCAGGCGGGCCGTAGAAAATTAACGATGTAATTCTGTCGGCTTCTATTGCCCGCCTGAGCAGCCGCCCCTGGCCAACGATGTGCTCTTGACCAATAAATTCGTCCAACGTGCGCGGACGCATCCGATCAGCTAACGGAGCTTCTTTTTTGCGTTGCTGCGCGGCATGGTATTCAAACAGATCCATTTGCCAACCCCCATCGTCCCACCAAACAATATTTCTGCATATATTCATCAATCCCTGCATAATAGGGATACTTTTCCCGCATATGCGTTCTGCGCCGCGGCGCGGGGACGATTCATCTGTCCCCGGCCACGGCTCGGGAAACATCCCAACCAGTTTTTGCAAGAATTTCGCAGGAAAAAAATAATTGGTGTCGAATTTTAGGAGCAATAATATTTAAAATTTCATTTAATTTCTCTTACAATATCTTTGGGGGGCGATTCAAGTGACCCGGTCCAAGTATGCAAACCCCATTTTTTGTGCAGCCGTCTTTTTGGCTGCCGTTGTACTGCATTTCGCTATCAATTCACTGTCTGCACTCAACATATTGCCACTTACCTTTGAAGTCTGGTTCGGGTATGTTCTGATCTCAGCCATCCAGACATTTGTCGCTTTTACTTATAAAAACAGCGTCCGCATCGCTGGATCCACCATTGTGCAATTCGCATTTCTAATTCTGTTCGGCCCGCGCTATTTAATGCCCCTCTTTATGATTAGTCATGGGGTTTACTATATCCTGCATCAACGCAATGTGTGGAAATTTCTAGCCAATGTCGGGCAACTGACTTTGGCTTCCTATGCCTTTGCCTTGGTCTATTTTAAACTGGCAGGCAGCGTAACCAGTGCTTACCCGCCTCTGTATCCGGTATTTCCAGCAGCGCTTGTCTTCTGGATCCTTAACATTAGCGCTATTTCTCTAATGCATTTAATCAATAAGAAAGTGCCTTTTCTTGAAACATTTAATAAGATCGCCGGTCCGCATTTACTGAGCTGCGTGATAATCCCTTCTGTTGGTATAATACTGGCCCATGTTTACATGACTTCCCTGCCGGTGTTTCTTCTGTTCAATTGCTGCCTGGCGTTTCTCTTCTTCTTTATCAACCGCTATCTCAAAATGTACGACAATCTTTACGCTTCGCATTTAAGGACGATCAACAGCCTGACTTCCATTAGCGAACTCAGTGATCCGGAGACCGGCAGGCATTCCAATCGTGTGGCCAATTATGCGGTGTTGCTGGCCGAAGCACTTGGGCTTCCCCGCAAGGACATCGAACAAATACAAATCGGCGGGCTCTTTCACGACATCGGCAAAATCGCGATCCGGGATGAAATTCTCGATAAAAGCGGGCCACTAACTCCTGACGAATATGAAGTTATTAAAGAGCATGCGCAGGCAGGTTATGAAATAGCACTCAAGGCCAATTTACCACAAACTGTGGTCGACATTATTAAGTACCATCACGAAAGGTATGACGGCACCGGTTATCCGGAAGGCTTAAAGGGTAATAAAATACCGTATACCGCTCGGATCATTGCTATTGCGGACTGTTATGATGCCATGACTTCCGCCCGCTCCTATCGTGTGACTATTTCTCAATCCGAAGCTCTGCGTGAGTTGGAGTTTACTTCTGGCACACAATTCGACCCTCGTATGGTTGCTGTCTTCGTTAGCTGTATGGGGAAAGACACCAAAGAGAAGGATTGGAAGCGCGCTTCCCAGTTTTATCAGCAGCGGTGGGCCGAAGACTAATTGTTCGCACAGTGATTGCCCCTGGATCCATAGTATTTTCGGACGTGATTATTGTAGGCTTTTGCGCCGAGTATTGTGTGCTTTCAACATACCGGGGTGCTGAGGACCATGGCCTGACGCCTGTGATCATGCGAGGCGGCCTTGCCAGCGCTAAGCCTGAAAATATCAATTTTGTAGAGAACATCAGTAATATCATCTCATACCCGGTCTTGGCCAAAATGCTTGAGAACTGCTAAAAGGAGATCAAAAAAATCACCTGGCTGAGCCGGGTGATTTTTTTCATGTAAAAGAGAAAAGGGCTGAATCTCTCAGCCCTTCAGGTTTTCTCTTCAGATCTTAGCTTTGGTTTAGCCCAGCTTAGAGCGCGGGTCGAGTGCATCCCGTAGTCCGTCGCCTAAAAAGTTGAAGCCAAGTACTGTAAATAGAATAAACAAACCCGGCCAAACCGCCAACCAGGGAGCAGTCCAAATGTACTCCTGTGCCCGACTCAGCATATTACCCCAACTCGGCGTGGGCGGCTGAATGCCAAGGCCCAGAAAGCTCAATGATGACTCCCAAATGATATTACCGCCAACCATCAGGGTGGCAGAAACTACGGCTGGAGCCATGGCGTTGGGAAGCAAGTGACGGAAGATAATACGTCCGGAACTGACTCCCAGAGCACGTGCGGCTTCAATGAATTCCTGCTGTTTAAAGGTAAGAACCGCACCGCGCACCAAACGTGCTGTTGTCATCCAACTGAAAATGATCATCAGCAAAATAATGTTTGCCACGCTTCCGCCCAGCAGGCTCGAGAGAACGATCAATAGCGGCAACGTCGGAATGGTCATCATCATGTCGGTAAAACGCATTAACAGATTGTCAAGCCATCCGCCGTAGAAACCAGCCAGCGAGCCAATCAAAATACCGAAGACTACCGCCGTAAAAGCTGACGCGAAACCGACCAGCAAAGAAATACGGCCGCCGTATAGTATCCGGGTAAACACGTCCTGACCCAGTTCGTCAGTACCGAAGATATGATCCCAGCTTGGCGGAGCAAACATATTGCCCAAATCAAGTTCCTCAAAGCTATACGGAGTGATCAGTGGTGCAAAAATAGCCAGTATTAAAAGTATGATTGTCATGATTGCGCCTACAATAGCCAGTTTATGCCTGCGGAACTTCCGCCATGCCATTTGAAGGTAGCTGAGACTTTCGAGCTCTTCGAGGTTCACGGCTTGAGCTGGTTTTGTAGCTTTAGCCTTTATATTAGCATTAGCTTTGCGTTGTTTTGTTTCCATCTCTGCTCCCCCCCTTAGTCGTATCTGACGCGGGGATCAACTACCGCGTACAGGATATCGGCCAGTAAATTTCCGATCACAACCATAATGGCGCTGAACATCAGACTGGCCATCGCGACCGAATAGTCCTTATTCATAACAGAGTTATAGGTCATGCTGCCAATTCCGTTCCAGGCAAATACTGTTTCAGTCAGGGTGGCTCCACCAACCAGGTTGGGAATCGTCATGGCTAACAATGTAATCATTGGAATCATTGCATTACGAAAAGCGTGCTTATAAATGACAGTACGCTCTTTTAGCCCTTTCGCCCTGGCCGTCCTAATATAATCCTGGTTAACTACCTCCAGCATTGTCGAACGGATAAACCGCATCCAGCTGGTAATATTATGCAGGCCAAGCACAAATGCAGGCATAATTAAGTATTTCAATCGCGCCCAGCTGAAAAAGCTGGCCGTGGAACCGATATCCATCATCCCGCCAGGCGGCAGCAAAGGCCCCCCGGAAGGCGACTTTAAATAAATCGAAAAAAGCAGTATCAGCATGAGTCCAAACCAAAATGTTGGCATAGCCTGCCCGATAAAGGCTAAGACCGTCAGAAAATAATCCGCAAATGAATATTGCCGTCGGGCGGAATAAATACCTAAGGGGACCGCAATTAACAGACTGAGCAGCAACGAGGCTGACATCAGAATCAAAGTGTTTGGCAACCGCTCACTCACAACCTGCGTCACAGGAATTTTCCAGTGATATGAAAAACCCAGATCTCCCTGTACCGCCTGCTTCAGCCATTTCCAATACCTGACTGGAAATGGTTGGTCGAAACCCCAGACTTTCTTGAGTCGGGCGACGTCTTCCGCCTTAAGATTGGGGTTACCCATGACCAACATGTCAATCGGGTCGCCAGGCATCAGATACATAATGAAAAAGATTAAAATGGACAAACCGATTAATAGCGGTATCATCTGTAAAATGCGGCGAATGAGGTATCTTTGCATAATTTTCCCTCCGCTACCACAAGAAGTGGTGGCCGGGGGGCTTCCCCGGCCACCTCTGTACGTAGATTGAGATTAGTTTGCCCAAGACCAGTTCTGAACGTTCCAAGTGATCGGAGTGGTGTTTCCGGTCGGCTTCACGTTCTGCAGATTCTTATGGGCAGCACTGACGTCAACCCTGAAGTAGAGGGGGATTGACGGCAGTTCTTCAGACCACAATGCCTGGTGTTCATGGAACAGGGCAATACGTTTTTTCTCATCGAGTTCTTTCAGGATCGCACGAGAGAGCTCATCGCTCTTCGCGTTGCGCCATCCGGGACGGTTCTGTCCGGCATAGGCGTTTTCAGCAGTCGGGATTTGCGAGCTATCCCACAAACCGTACGGGTTGGTGGTCGGCGGGCTTGTCCAGGCGTACATGGTCATATGCTCGTATGCACGCTTCGGGCTGATTTCGCCGAAGAGAACGGTACTGGCGACGTTCTCAATCTTCAGCTCGATGCCGATCTTCTTCCACTGATCCTTAATAATCATTTCGACTTTTTCACGGACTGCGTTACCGGCAGTGGTATGGATGGTCAGGACCATCTTTTCGCCTTTAGCATTTTCCATAATGCCATCGGCACCTTTCTTCCATCCGGCAGCGGCAAGCAGCTCGGTAGCTTTGGCAGTGCTGTATTCATATTGTTTGACGTTCGGGTTATAGCCATAATGCTTCGGAGGCAAATAGGAATGTGAAACAAACTGTTTGCCTTCAAAGAGTGCATCCACCATAGCCTGACGGTCAATGGCGTGTACCAGAGCCTGACGTACTCTCTTATCCTTCAACCAGGGGTTATCGAGGTTAAAATCGATGTGCTCCCAGGTGAGGGCGGTTGTAAACTGAACTGCGTAGTCAGTGCCGCGTTTTTGGTCTCTGATCATCTTGTCAAGGGCAAGGCCTTGGTCCAATGTAAGACCGACCGGGGTAAGCATATCGACCGCGCCGGCCAGTAAGTTGGCCATCAAAGTATTGGTGTTCGGGATGAAGCGCAAAATAACGGTCTGGACTTTTGCTTTTTCCGTTCCGTTGTATCTCGGGTTTGCAACAGTAACCAGATGGCTACCGCGTACCCATTCTTTAACCATGTAAGGACCGTTTTCAAAGACCACCTTGGTGAAATCAGCCTCAGCAAATGCTTTGGCGCCACTCTTAACAATCGGTTCGAAGATATGTTTCGGAATCGGATTATAATCAAGACCAAGGTTGGCCAAGTGATAGAGCTGTTTGAAATGCAGGACAAATGTATATTTGTCTTTGATCTCAAATTTCTCGATCATTTCGCTGACTTCACGGCTGGGAACGCCGAGATCGTCGTTCATGATAACTTTCCAGGTGAACTCAAAGTCCTCGGCAGTGATCTCTCTGCCGTCGCGCCAACGCAGGCCTTTTTTAAGCTGCCAGGTAACCTGCATTTTGTCACCGGGAAGCACTTTCCAAAGACCGTTTTCAATAGTCGGAATTTGGGTGGCCATCTGCGGGAACAGTTTCCAGTTACCATCACGCTCAAGCAGATCGTCAGTAAGTCCGCCAACGGCCTGACTTGTCGCCGACATATCGGAGAGCATGTTGTTCAACGTATCGGGTTCCTGCGCCATACCGATGATGATCTCGCGGGGGTTGCGCGCAGCAAAACCATTGGCAACAAGAGCTAAGGCAAGTACTAATACCATTGTAAGTGTAATAGCTAACCTCTTCGTCATCAACCTATCCCTCCATCCTAATTACTAAAACTGATCAAGTAAAGGGCCATTTCCCACCTCCCTAAAAAGTTTGGAAATCGGGATTTGTGCGAATATAGAAAGAGACCCATCCCGATATTCAGCGCGTAGTTCGCGTGCAGTTACTGATTTAGTTCGGCGAATTGGCAAATTGCGAATTAGTGAATTAGCGGGTTTAGAAACATCAGAACCCTGAAAAGCTAAGGAATTCTTTTAAAGGAATTCTTTGTATGCGTGTAAAATCCTTTTTTCATTTTGCTGTTTGCCGGTATTTTTTGAATTAAATGAGTAATTCCTCGTAACACGAAATATTAGTATCGCGTCACATATTCATGGCACATAGGCGCTTCATATAATCATTTTACGACATCATTTAATGCCATCACTTTATAGAAGTGCGGCGGTCTGTGCCAGAATAATCCGCAAACCCGTCGCTGCGATTGCGCTGGACATGCTGGGCATATTGTGTTTAGCGACAGCAGCTTGTCCCGGGAGCGCAGGGACGTGAATAAACCCGGCGGGAATGTTCCGCTTTTTCGTGATCAGATAATGCAACGCTAAGTACATGGTCTGATTACAGAGATAAGTACCGGCAGTATTGGAGATCTCTGCCGGAACGCCCTCCTCGATTAGCCTGTTCAGGGCGGAACGGATCGGCAGCGTTGACCAATAAGCGGCTGGCCCGTCCGCGACAATAGACTGATCAATCATGAGCCGGCCGGCATTGTCCGGTATTGAAAAATCAAGAATATTCAAGGCTACGCGTTCGAGAGAAATGACACTTCTCCCGGAAGCCTGCCCGCACATGACCACCGCGTCCGGCCGATGAGCATCCAATAAGCCAAATAGCTGCTGTTGAACCGTTGCGGTGTCAACTGGTAGCGTCGCGACTTCAATAGTACAACCGCCACCGCCAATGTCCAGTGGCGTCCCGCGCATGCAGCGAACTGCTTCCCACGCGGCGTTAACAGACGCTCCCCCGAAAGGCTCGAATCCAGTTAGCAATATCTTTTTGATTCCCTTCACATCCTTCCACGACTATTCCTGCCTGAGAATCTCATTCACATTAAAGTAGACTTGCGGTTTCGATCCAGAGTATTTGTAATTCCATGTCAGTGGGGGATTCTCATACCCGGTGGCAATATGAAGATCATGCGCCGGATAAGTGCCATAATAGTCAAAGCTGATTGTTTTGCGGCCATTGAGTTTATATGTATAAGTCGGCTCAACAGGCACCCATTGATATGATTCAAGATATATTTCTGTCCAGACATGGTGCCTATTAGCGACATTTCTTCTGCCAATCAGATCGCCGTGTTCTTCGGTATTGTAACGCAGGCCATAAATTAGTCTGGCCGGAATGCCTGCTGCGCGGCATAAAGCTACATATAAATCAGCGTAATCCTGACAGGTACCCCGCCCGCTGTTCAGTGCGTACAAGGCTCCCCTTCTGTTATCGCTGGCACTGAGGTCGTAATTCATATGACTGTTAACAAAGGAAAAGAGCAGGCGCGAAATTTCATATGGATTCCGGGCATTGCCAATCACTTGGGAGGCGCAATTAATAATCGATGGATGGTCGCTTTCGACACCCTCCTCCGGCGCCAGATACTCGGCAAAGGCATATGGATCAACCGTCAGACAAGCTTCCGGATTAATCCGGTAAACCGGGCGGCTGTTACGCATTTTGATGCTAACATCAAATCGCCGGTACTCTCCGGCCGGCAGTTCGTCCCAGTGCACCTCGGCGTACCAGCTGTCAGACCCGGACCCGGCCTGCTCCTGCTTAATGCTCACCGGTGGCAAGGCATCGATTCCCAAAACCCCCTGGCAGTAGAGCGGCTGGCCTTGAATCAGAGGCATTTTGACATTCACATCCGTCAAGTCTTTATTGCTTACAATGGTAGCCTCCAATTCAAGCACTAAATCACGTGTGTTGTACAACGTGGGAATCTGAAGCTGATTGGCTTGTACTGTTTCGAAGTTCGCGAAAACCGCCAGAAAAAAAGATAAAATGATGCAGGTCCATAAACCGCCGATTCTTCTCAGCACCAAAGCAAGGCTCCCCCTTCGGGCCGCAAGCCGCGTACAAGCTGAGTTCAGCTTGTACGCGCGTTCGGGCGGCCGCAATAGCTGCAGTCATTCACGGGAAATGTTTGGTATTAGTTCATAGCGTTTTCGACATTCCGGTCCCATTCCCCTTTTGGAAGGAAAAACACTTCGGATGGCGAATTATTCGCTTTACTTGGAGCAGGGGAGGTTCTAATTGTGATACTTTGGCGTAGCCGGAATCAAGGCAATGCGCGCAATCAAGGCAATGCTTCTGATCTAAATCATAATATTAAGATTAATATCTGGCACGGCGCACTACAGAATCTGGCGAACAGTGTATTTACTCCTTTCCTCGGCATTTTTGCCATTAAACTGGGTGCCACGAACAGCCAGGTAGCCCTGCTGTCATCGCTCCCGGCACTGATGAGTGTCGCAGCCATGATTCCGGGTGCCTCCTTTATCCGTCGCTTTAGCACCAAAAAGAAGATTACGGCTGCTTTTTTCCTGGCCAACAGATTATTTATTCTGGCAATTGCCTGCGTGCCATTGTTTACTGGCGACACACGCGCAGCTGTTTTGGTCGCTCTGGTCGGCCTGATGAATTTGCCGGGTGCAATCGCCAATGTGTCATGGCAGTCATTAATGGGGGACATCATCCCCCCCAAAGAGCGCGGCAGCGTCTTTGCCCGACGTAATCAATGGTCGGGACTGGTCGGTTTTCTGCCTACACTGCTAGCTGGAAAAATGCTGGATCTGCTCAGTTTCCCCTCCGGGTATCAGGTAATGTTTCTAGTAGCGTTCTGTGTTTCACTAATTGAAATTGCCATTTTTACTTTGATCCAAGAAGGCGATGCGAAAGTCGAGAGTAAGGTCAAGGAGGCAGCAACACTTGTACCGGATCGGTCTCAGCCTGTTAGGGAAAGGTTCAAAACTGAGATTAGGACGGTGCTCGCACACAAGCAATATTTCCGCTACAATCTCTGCTCGGTACTGTTTCATTTCGGCTGGCAAATGGGCTGGCCGCTCTTCACAATCTATCAGGTTAAACATCTGGGAGCGGATAACTTCTGGATGGCATGGTTTACGGTTTCACAAGGAATTGCTTCCTTCTTGTCCTACCGCTGGTGGGGACGCTATGCGGATCGGGTCGGCAATATGCGCGGACTTGTTTTCGCAACCCTGGGTATGGCGGTCAACCCCGTTTTTTATGTTCTTTCCAGCAAATTGTGGATGATTGCGTTCTTTAACTTATCGATGGGATTTTTCGTAGCCGGAACTGTGCTGATCTTATTTAATTCTCTGCTGGAAGTCTCTCCGAAAGAACACCGCACTAAGTTCATTGCCTATAATAATACCTTAATCAATTTGTCGGCGGCGATTGCACCTTTTGTGGGAAACTTCGCTGCTGATTTACTAGGCATCAAAGGAGCACTGTTAGCTACCGCAGCAGTCCGGGCTGCCGGAGCGTTTGCCTTTGCCTGCTATTCCGGTCTGGTGACCCCCAACCGCAAAGTGGCAGCAGACAAATCGACCAGGCGCAGGCTCCCCCAGTTTTGGAATAAATAAGCCGAGGATAGATAAAATAGACAAGCAGAGTAGCTATTTGGTTTATGCTTTGGTTAGTGCTATGGAAAGGCAGGACAAGTATGCAGGGGCGTTTTATGCGAGGAATCTTTGTTGGCGTCTGCGCAGGATTTGTGATGATGCTGGTTTCGCTGCTCCTCAGACTGCTGAATCTCACAGACAGCCATATCCTGCAAAAAGGTGCCTTTATTTTCATTTCCCGCGCTGAAAGCACGCAGCCACTCGGTCTTGTGCTGGGATTGTGCGCTCATATATCCTTCAGTGCTATGTTTGGGATTGGTTTTCAATTGCTATTATGGGCTTTCGGCAACGATTATCTTTTTATTAAAGGAGTGTCGTACAGCATCTTTATCTGGGTGTCCTTCGGCATTCTATCCCATATAATGAACATCAATGACCTGCTCTCTCCCAACACCGCTTCCGCACTCGGCTGGTTATTTTCTCACCTAATCTATGGTCTGGGATTGGCTGCCACTACCTGGTGGCTGGATCGCAAAGCCGCTGCCGCCCGTGCCGGGGAGTAAAAAACCTTCCGGTATTCCATATAGGCAGCTACGCCCGCAACTGATGCAAAGAAGATCCAACCTGCCAGTGTGGCTGCTACCGTCCCATTTAACCCTCCAAAGCGCGGCTGTGTTAGCGCATAGAGCAACCCTGTTTCCACTACTGCATCTAAAAATGTTACCAATAATACTGTCGTATTCTTGCGTAAGCCATTCAATATAGCGATGGAAATCACGCCTGTGAAGGCGCATGGTAGCGCCAGGGCAAGCATTTTGATATATTTGCCGGCAACCGCTGTCCCATAAAGCGCCTGCGCAATCTGCGGTCCGCCGATGTACAATAGCACCAGGGATACTATTCCTAAGCCAACGGCCCCGCGATAAGCTTTGCGCAGCTTTTTTGCCAAATCAGCTTCTTTACTGGGATTTCCGCCTGCCGCCGAAATCAGCGGCAACAAAGCAGAAGCCGCTGGATATACCAGGACCTGGGGAAAAAACACGATTGGCTGGGCCATGCCAAATAGCTCTCCCATTGCCTTGGTAGCTTGCCCCATGCTGTATCCGCACTGAAAAAGCCTCCGCGGAACAAGTACTACATTGGCCATATGGAGCGCAGAGCCGACAAAGCCACTAAACATTAAGGGCAGTGACAATGCGATCATGTTCCGCAATAGAGGTGCTGTTGCAGTCTTTATGCTGCTTGTTGCGACGGCCGCGTCTGCCTCAGTCCTGCGAAAGAGAACCAGAGCAGCAAAACCGGCAATTTCAGCGGCTGCCGAGGCGGCCATCGCTGCCGCAGCCTGCAGGGGTGCCGTCTGGAACTTGGACAATAAGACCATTGTCAGGCCGATCCGCACGACCTGCTCAACGCCCTGGGAGACGGCAAAGGGTTTCATATTGTTGCGTCCGTGATAATAGGCTTGCAGCACCGCGGCCTCGCATGAAAAAATGAGCGCCAGCGGCATAAAGATTAGCGCTGTGGAAACTCTTGAATCTGCGAAAAAATGGGCGGCCAGCCAGTCTCGCAGGCTCCAAAGCAATATTGAAGCGCCGATCGACAGCACAAAGATGACGGCCGCCGCAATCCGACGTATCCGTTCTGCCTCCTCAGCTGTTCCGCGGGAGATATAATCGGCCACAAGCGTCGTTAGAACTGTCGGCAGGCCAATAGTCACTATTGTGGCAATGAGACGGTAAGCTGGAAAAACCATCTGGTAGAGCCCAAGCGCCTCGGCTCCTGCCAGCCTGACAATAATCGCCCGGTTGGCAAACATGGCCAACCAAACCCCTAATGAGGAAACCATCAGTGTGAGATAATTCTTTAAAATCGGTCTGCGCAAGGGTATCACCCAATTCTTTGAATGGTACACCTTATGCGCCCAAAAACTGTTCAAGAATCTTCCGCTAAAAGATATTCCCCACGCCAGGCAAATCGCTCTGATACATGTGATGCGCGAAACTACGTGCTACACCCGCCTCTGTCAGCGCTTCTTCCTTTTGGCGCTCTGCGGTGAAATGCTGTGTTCTGACAATCATTTCAAATAAGGCATCAATTTCATCATGATCTTTGAATGGCCCCCATACCTGGCTGGCTTTGTCCCAAGCTTTCTGGAGGAGGTGGCTACTGTTGGCTGCTTCCTCCCAGCGGCCCCGTTCGATTGCATTGATGAGTGCATCCAGACTACGCACTACTTCCAGTGCAGAGCTTTTCACTTGGGTGAATGACCAGAAACCAAACACACCAATCAGCAGCGGAATCACAACCGCAATAATAACTGCTTTCATCGCTTGTGCAGCGCCATTTTCAGCGCTTGTTCAACTCCTTCTTGGGCTGACAATAAAAATCGCCGACTGGATTTAGTGTAGCAATAATTAAATCGCGGGGACCGCTAAATCCCGCCTTTTGAATTTCGGTATTGAGCCATTTTTCGGTACGGCCCGTTTTGACGAGATTTCTTCGATTGATCTTCCCGTCAATCACCAAGGTATAGGCTAAGCCCTCATAAGGTGCCGTAAGGCCCAAATCTTCCAGCGTGACAGGCCTTTTCCCTGTCTTGGGAACAATACTAAATTGCCCATTCGTTTCAAAAAGGGCAAATTCCACATCTTCAATATTGCCATAACCGTTTATGCGCAGTTGTTCCAGCAAGTCGTTTAAGTTCAGATTCAGCCGGCTTAATTCAGATTGGATGATCTTCCCGTTTTCGACGACTACCGAAGGCCGGCCGCAGATGATCTCGCGCGCCTTAATGCTCTTTAGAGAAAGCACTGATAAACCGACTTGAAAAGAAAAAACCAGCAAAATCGGGATCACGCCATAGAACAGCGGGATGCCGGTATCTTCCATTGGAACGGCTGCCAGATTTGAAATCATAACTGTCACCGCCAGTTCATAAGGCTGGAGCTCGCCAACCTGCCGCTTGCCCATCAGCCGGACTACCAGCACCACCAACAAAAAGAGGATCATCGTCCGCACAATTGTGATAATCATTTTTACCTCCGGCCTAAATGCCTGACCGCGACCGCGCAGATCGGTCATCTACTATTATTGCCCATTATGGCAGCCCTTTAGTGACCCCTTTGCCGCGCCAATCCATTCAAAAACCAAACAAAATACCCCCGGTCTGGCTGATTGTCAGACCGAGGGTAGTGCTTCTAAACCGACTCAAATTGTGAAAGCCTTAATGGTTCCGGTCCCTTGATATTCACCAGGAGCCATTTTCCAGTAGTAAGGAATGCGAAAACGCAGATACCGGATATAATCATCCGAGGAAAAACTACTATAAATGTTTTTTATGCCAATCGATCCGGAGGAATAATCCGTGCCTATCAAATCAGAGTTCTCCCCAAACTGCCACGTCAGCGGTACCTTATCTCCGGCGGCTGTCTCAAGGTAATCTGGCATCGCGATGGTAAGATCCCAGGGAGCAGTGCTCCAAACCCGCAGCATATATATCGAGCTTTCCAAATAGGCGTCTGAGTCCCCTTCGCTTTCGGCAGGCGTTTGAGCCGTTCCATCCCATGATATCGTAGTGGCGGCCTCGTTCCTTATAAAGAACCAATCATAAACGGAGGCGTCATTAAAATGAAGCTCCAAAAAACTGAAAATATCTGCCGTAACACCCACCGTAATGATCTGGGCTTCAGCAATCAGAGACGTCATTAAGAAGCATATGAGTATCAGAAGGAAAACTTTGCGCATTTTCATCATCCCATACTTTCTTTAATACGCTGTGATGCCAAAATCGCAATCGGAAAGATCCGGATTTTCGGCACTAATCTCTATGGCAATAGCGGCGGAAACAGGGGTCCCTTCCGCTTCGGCCTCAATGACCACATCGAAATCAGGCAATGTTTCCTTGTCCAGAGTCAGGACATACGGTCCAATGGCCAAGCCTTCCAGATAATAGAATCCATAGGCGTCAGTATAAATGCCGCTGGGTTCACCGTCGATCAGAACCTGAATTCCCGGCAGTGGCTGATCGGCCTCATCAAATATGCCGTTGTTGTTTTGATCGCTATAGACGTAGCCGCTGACTGTGCCCCAGAATTTCAATGGAACTTCATGCCACAACCTGGTTTGATCTTCGACTGTGACCAACCATGGTCCTCCTGCCAGCGAATATTGGATAGGAATATCGGCGGGCAGCACCCGCAGTGTATATTGTCCTGGCACAATCCCTCTGAATATATAGATTCCCTGCCGGTCTGTTACTGCCTTCCAAGGACCCAGCTCGATAGTCAAACCGGGTATACCAGGTTCTCCCGAATCCTGCCTGCCATTGCCGTTATCGTCGCGGAAAACCACACCTGCAACGATACTGGCCAGCTCTGAGATACCGTCCGGAGCAGCAGCCACAGTTCCCGGGAAAAGCAACAATGATTTATTAACCTTTAAAGAGACTGTCAGGGACGGAGCTGTAGGTCTGGCTGTGTAGCACGCTTCCGCTTTCCATCCCGAACCGCTTTTATCTGACAAGGCTACTTTCAACGTTGGAAAGAGTTCATAGTGTTCTTCTTCTCTGGCAAGATATGTTCCGGTCACACTGACGGCAGACAAAATGTTGCGCTGCCAGAACGCGCGCCAAGTGATCCCTGCTGATACGCTGGCTGCCTTTTCGGACATCGGCAACAGATAGTGATCGGGATACAAATATGCCAGAGAAAAGTCCAGAAAGTGCATCTGGGTAACCGGTAGGTTGTACTGTAGGGTTCCCCCAAATCTGGCATTAGTTGATGCACCGCCAGATCCGGCTAATTTCAGTCCGATTTTGGAGGCGTTCCTTAAGCCAGCTACTACGCTTGCTTCCCCGGAAAATACTAGTATAGAGCCTGCCGGTTCCGACCAGGACCAGCGCAAATTTGTCTCTGCCTTTGCTGTCAACTGATGGCTGAAGTAATTACCGGCTAGAGCGAAAATACTGCCCCAAGGATTTGAGCTGGAAGGATCATACCACAGTCTGGTTTGAGCGCCAAAAGAAAAGCCGGCATCAAAGGACTGATTGTAACGCAGAGATAATTGGTGTACCAGGAAAGAATCTGGCGATGGTTCTCCCTCAAAACTGTACCAAAAATTCAATAAGGATCCTGCCTTTGGATTCCATACAGCGGTAAGATTACCGCCATATCTGTTTTCTGGCTTTTCTGCCCCAGGCAGATACAACTGCGGACCAAAATAATAGGCAATTCCCTGAATGCCGATCTTTGTTCTTGACCAACGAACAGCAGCGTGCACGCCGAAATCGTTGGCGGGCTCAGCCATCAAGGCAGGTTGTTGATTGCGGCCGTAAATCACATCCAGATTCAGACTGGTAGTATCCGAAAAAAACAACAAAGACCCATTCAATAAATTATTGGTGAAAGGTTTATTCTCGATCGACGTTTCCTTTATGGGAGCGCTACGCACAAACATCAGTCTGCCGGTCAGCCAAGGCAGAAAGCCATAGCGAGAATCCGCACCAAGCAGGTATTGTGTTTCAGGCTCGACCCAAGGCTTGTCCGCAATCATCCCGAAGGCTGCCGTAAGCCTGCCGCTGCCATGTTCTTCAGTGAGCGGCGCTGCAGATACTTCTCGCGCAATCGTTTCATAGATTGATCCGTCTGGATTGATAACCTTTAGTAATAGAAATGACGTGCCAAAAGCCCTCAGCGGTACACCATAAAACGCATATTTGCCGTCTGGTGTTTCCTGCGATTCATAAAACAACCCGTCAACATATAATTGCACGGTTGCGCCCGCCGGCGCAACCCCGCTCCAGCTGAATTTCTGGTAATTTAGATCCTTTTCGGAGACATCCGGCATTCCGAATGCCAATCCCCTTAAGCGCATATCGGAAAGATAGCCGGGAAAAGCCAGCGCATAGTCTCCCAGTATTAGCTGAAACAGCTCGCTCTGGTAACTGAGGCTTAGCTCCTTCAGAGCAACCGGTTTGACAATACTGCCTCCCATTAGGGAAACACGCCACTCCAGCGGAAAACCGGGAATAGCAATGGGCGCTCCAAGCCCCAGCTGCCAGAAGGTTTCATCTAAATCAGAACTCAGAGAGAAATTTATATCCACGGGGCCATGGATCCGGTTCCCCCCCTCACCCTCAATAACAGGTAAGCCATCTTCAGATGTAATTTCAGAGTAATGACGATCACCTTGATAAGAGGCGATTTTCAAGTTCAGAACTTGGTTGACAAAGTCCCACTCAGCAGCATATCCAAGAGCTTCTCGAATTACTGTAAGCGGTACATGCGGCATAGCGTTATAGATGGCGGGAGCCGGATTTAGAGCAACCGGTTTATCCATTCCAATAACCATAAGCGCTGCATTGGTATTCACGAAACAAGTAACGCCATCTGACAACCGGGAAAACGATGCCGTTCCCTCTTTGGGATGCCAGGATACCAGTGTACCTGTCAAATTTGCCAGTTCAACCAGTGGCACGAGAATTTCGGTATCCCGCGGCAGAACCTCGAAGAAGCCGTTAATTTCTATTCCGTTTACCTTTAGACTAATAATGGCAGCTTCTTCCGTGGATTCTTCCTCAGCCCCAACCGGCGCTGCAAAGAGCCCAAGAGCAGCCATGCCCAATAGCATTATCAGTGTTCCTGTCGCAATGTACGGTAATTTAAACCTCATTAGCGGCCAACCGTTCCTCTCATTGCTATAGCAAATCGATCTCAAAATCCCGGCGGAAAACAGTGGTAACGCCTTCACAAACGACTTCCAAATACAGCCTGTATTGGCCGGGTGTTAACACTCGCGTTCCAGTAATTACATAATTATCTGTTTTGCCAGGCAGCACTACCCGCTCGCCCAAGCCTCCCTCTTCGACAACTTTGCCATTCCGATCCGAAAGCCTGTATTTGCCTGTTAACCGGCAATGCGCATTGCCAGTCGAATTTACAGTATAATTGATCTCTATGTGCTGGTCTTTATTCAGTACGGTTTTTTCCAAAGTCAACTCGAAAGTGCGTTTCACCGGCTCAACGGCAATGTAGACGGTCACTCCGACTTCAGTTTTGACTGACATGCCGGAATTACCAATGGATGGTGAGAAGAAAATAATGCCGCGTCTTTCCCCCGGGGTAGCATTCTTCGGTACCGAGACACTGAAACGCACTACCTGGTACCCGTTTGGCTGAATGGAAAACTGCCGTGGGTTAAACTTCAGCCATGATCTAAGGCTAGTGTCCATTGTGCCTGCCAGCGTGGTCGTTAGATTACCGACCGCATCAAGATCCCAATCTTTGATAATAGCTACGCATTTCAGTACGTCCTGCGAAGGATTCGAAACTACGATCGCACCGCCTTCCTGCTTTCCCGGCTTGATTTCCAGAACAAATCTGGACGGCTTCACCTGAAGACTGAGCGCTGAAACGGGCAGGAACGCAAAAAGGGTCGCCATGAATGTGCATATTAAAAAAAGTAAGCGGCGTTTCATAGCTGCTCATCCTTTCATATGGAAAAAAGAGTGGAAGAAAAAAAGGCCGGGACTTACCCGGCCCGCATAATTAGAACGTGGTGGCTTCAATGGAAACATTACCTGAGTAATCACCGGGATAGACTCCCCAGTGGTATGGAATGCGGAACCTGATGTACTTGGTATATGCACCTGTGGCGATCGTTGCAGGCTGATCTTCGAGCGTAATGTTGATATCAGTATCATAGGGAACCCCGGCCAGAGTTGCCGAATCACCGTACTGCCATGCCAGATCAATGGTCTTACCTTCTTCGTTTGTAAGAGCACTATCACCGGTAATTGTCAGATCCCATGTTTCGGTGCTGCGCACTTGCAGCGCATAAATGTTGGTCTCAACATAGGTTTCTGCATTATCGGTCGGCTGAGCAGTGATATCAGCCCATTGAATACTAGTATTGTTGTCAACTGAAGTACCCAAAAAGTCTGCTCCAATAGCGCCGTTGAAGGTTACCAGCAAAATTCCAGGCACCTTCGCTAACAAATTAACATTGATTGTAGCGGCATAAGCGGCACCGGAGATAACCAACACCAACGCGGCGACAACAAAAAATACTTTGCGCAAGACAAAATCCCCCCTTAAATTAGTTGCCACTTTAAAAATAATCTACTTTAAATTTAATGGCTCCGCTATAGAATCCGGAGCGGTAGGCACGCGGATCCGCAATCCGAAAATGAACCCTCAGTGTGGTTGAGCATGTGCCCGAAGCAACGACCGACCAGTCAGGATCTTTTTTTAACGGATGCCAAACGGTAGAGCCTTCGCAGCGGTATGAGATCGCTTTAGCGGCAATCACTGATAAATGGCTGTTAAGTAATTCATCCTGACAAGTGACTGACAATTTCCAGCTGCTGTTACTATTGATAACAACCTCAACATACCCGTAAAGATCATCTTCCGGACCACTCTGATCAGCCAGGTTGACAGATGGCTGCAGAGAGCTGAGGCTTGTCCAATTCAATACTTCAATTGATACTTTCAGTTCACATGAAATCGTATCGCCGTTTGAGCGAAACATAAACCGGACGGTTGTCTCATAAAGACCGGCCGCATCCTCAGCCATGATACGGGGCACGAGATTTAAATTGATTACATGGATGCCCGCCTGGTAGCTGCCGACTGGTTCCCAGCGATTTCCAAAACCGAATGGCGTGTAACTTTCATTGCTATCTGCCAATCCCAACCGGTTGGATGGTAATAACCTGCCTCTCGGATCGCGGATCGGAGCACATTGCATAAGTAGGGTGCCCGGTTCTTTGGCCCGCAGCTCCAAACGGACTGATTGGATCGCGCCAAAAACCGGAGGATTACATGGTTTTAACCCGGACCATTCAATCCGGTCTCCTTCGGGATCAATAATACGCATGCTCGAATCGGAAGAAGCTGCAGCTGCGGTATGCATTGAATAAAATAATGCCGTGCCTAAGACTACCAACATGGCAAATCTGGAAGCACGCCGCAATGGCATCCACTCCTTCCACTTTTTATCAGTGACAGAATACTTTGCAGTTCTCTTACATTAGAGAAATATTAACACAGAAGATGAAAAAAGTAAAGGCTGCCTTTTTATGCAGACAAATGTGAAATATGTAGTAATGTCGCACATTACCCATAAATGCATCATGCGGATTTCTTCAAAATGCGAAGTCACATTCCGATAAATCCGGAAACGCTTCTGTAATCTCCGCATTAATGATGAGTCCACTGCCTGCTGTACCTTCGCCCTCGGTATCGGCCAAAGGGGTTACCCCTTCCGGGAGCGTATCATCGTCAAGCGACAGCAGATATGATCCAGCTGAAAGGTCTTCTATATAATAGTAACCTTGCGCGTCCGTATAGACACCAGTCGCTGTCCCGTTGAGCAGGATGTGAACACCAGGCAGCGGCTGGTCGCCAGCATCAAAGATATTGTTGTTGTTCATATCAATGTAGACATATCCTGAAAGCGTGCCCCAGAGCGTTAGAGGAATTTCATACCAATAGCGCGTATTTTCTCCGAGCAAAGCAGTCCATGGGCCATCAGCTGAAGCGTACTCGATTGGCAGGCTTCTCTCGGGCAACTCCAAATCATAAATGCCCGTTTTCAGGCCCGTGAACACAAAGACACCATGCCGATCTGTATAGGTTTTGTTGTTCCCCAATGTGACAAGCAGATCAGGAATTCCAGGTTCGCCTAGGTCTTGTACTCCATTATTGTTGTCGTCCCGGAAAACCACTCCTCCAACCATATTGGCGCATGTATCATCATTTTGGGGAACGGATGCGATCCCTCCCGGGGTCACAATCGATGCGCTATCAATCCTTACAGTGAGAACAACTGCCGGCGCATCAGCCCGTGCCGTATATTCCAGCGCCGCCCGCCAGCCGATTTTTGACACTGTACCTGACCCCCTCTGGAACGCTTCCAACTTAAGCACAGGAAAAATGAGGTTGTCATTATTACCAATGAGCCAAACCGCTGTGATACCAGCAGAAAACTGGGTTTTCGCTTCAGTTGAGGCAGCTCCCGACCAGGTTAGATCAGCTGTGAGTGCCGAGTGTTCGTCGTGCGAAAACTGGTATTTAAAATCCGGTTGCATATAGGTCGAGGTAAAGGCCAATTTGTGGACGTCAGTAAGAGCATGCTGATACTGCAGGATTCCTCCGTACCTGGTGATAATGGCATTGACATTGTCTCCGTTGCCGAACAATTTGAGGTCCAGGTTTGATTTCGCGCTAATCCTTGCACTTAGCGCAGCCTCAGACGAATAGGTCAAACTGGTGCCTTCAGTACTATTCCATGTCCAGCTCAAAATGCCGCCAGCAGATAAGGTTGCCCGGCCGTTTGCGGAGTAGCGGCCATTCAACGAGAAAACACCGCTCCAAAGGTCTTCATCTAATGGATCGTACTCCACTCTGGTACCGGCGGCCAGTGACAATGAATTTTTGAAGTATTGACTATAGCGCAGTGAGCATTGATGATGCCAACCTGGTTGATTCAGGGGCAGTTCAGCCGGATGCTGCACGTCATACCACAGGTTTAGAGTATTGGCAGACGAAAGCCGCCAAGTTCCCGACATTGTACCTCCATAGTTGCTTTCAGGGTGAAGTGCGCCAGGAAGATAATAGCCAGGACCATAGTAATAGAGCGTTCCTTGCACTCCGGAATTTTCCCCCGTCCAGCGCAAGGTGGTGCGGGCAGCAATATCGTTGACTTGTGTGGCCATGGAGGACGGGACCCAATAACCGCTCAGCATGAAATCAGATAATAAGCCAATCTGATCTGAAAGGTTCATGATGCTCCCGAGAATCAGGCTATTTGACGCAACGACAGCCTCACCTGCCCGTATTTGAAAGGGTGCCTCCCGCACAAAGACTGCTCTGGTAGTCAACCATGGCAGAAAACCCTGGCTCCAGTCTATCCCGAAGAAATATCTCTCCTCTGGCACAAACCAGGCTTTTTCAGCGCGCTGGCCGAAAGCCGCGGTAATTATACCGCTGCCATAAGGTTGCGAAAACGGGGTGGCCGTGGCTTCGCGGGCCATCGTCTCAACACTGCCATCCGGCTTGAGGATTTTAACCTCCAGTTTCGTAATTCCAAAGCTATTGATCGGTATTTCATCAAAATTGAATCTTCCGGCGGCGGCGGTCTGTTTACTGTAAAGCAAACCATCGATATACAGTTCCACAATCGAATCCAGTGGTGCCTCACCATTCCACTGGTGTTTATACAAGCTGTAAGGTTTGAGAGGGACTTCCGGGAGCCCAAAGGTCAAGCCTCTGACGGGTCTGCCAGCTACATAGCCGGGAAAGAATACGGCCGCATCGCCCAGAATCAATTCGAAAAAAGAACCTTGATACTCAATAGCCAAATCCTGTAGCTGAAAATGCGATGCTGGAGACTGATTGCCGCCAACACCAAGGCGCCATTGCAGCGGCAGATTGGCAGTTGAAAAGGGACCTGTTAATCCCAGCTTCCAATGATATTGATTTTGAGTGGCATTGAGTGAAAAATCAAAATGCAACGGACCATAAATATCATGACCTGGTTGTAGAACCGACGATTTTCCTTCCGCAGCGGGCAATTCACCGGATCCTGCCATATTTTGCTTCTGAATAGTAAGTGTCAGCACCTGGACATCATAATCCCATTCGGCTAGATAGCCAAGCACTTCTTGAATCACATCTAACGGCACATAAGGCAAGCCGTTATAGACCAATGGAGCAGATTTGATCTCGACGGGAATATCGCCACCAATCCTCATTATCCTTTGACCAATCGCGATCACCACCACTTTGCCATCGGTCGGACGCACGAAAGATGCGATCCCTTCCCGATATTTCCAGGTAACGGCGATGCCGGATCTCAGGGCCAGATCGGTCAAAGAGACTAATATCTCTTGTTCCTGAAGGACCACTTCGTAGAATGGGTCTTCCTCGACACCATTAATCCGTAAACTGACAACGACCAAGTCATAAGCGGCGTCCATTTCCAGCTCTGCTGCCCTAACAGAAAAAGCTACCAGCAGCAATCCCACCGATAGCAGAAAAACAAAGCTACATTTATATATAGATCCAGTTATAGCTCTAATTATTTTTTCTCCAAAGCGCCGCATGGCAGTTATCCTCCCCGAATATTAACCCTGCAGCTGTATCTCATAATCCCTGCGGAATACATTCGTAGTCCCGTAGGATTCCACTTCCAAATGCAAACGATAAGCGCCAGGTGCCAAAGCCTTGTTCCCTGAAACAGCAATTGTCCTCCGCTCTCCAGGCAAAAACACTTCTTCAGTGATCCTTCCCTCTTCAACAACCTTGCCAGAAGGATCTGATAGTCTGAATTGACCGGTCAGCCGGCAATGTGCATTGCCGATGGCGGCCAAATCGATAGTAATCACGGCTTGTCTGGCACCGTTTAAAGATGCCTTTGGCAGACCAACTTCGAACATACGCTTGATCGGCTTTATGGCTGCGTAGATCACGACCCCGATCTGGGTTTTTACCGCCAAACCGCTTGATTGGAATGCCGGCGCAAAAAAGATAACTCCGCGTCTTTCCTCTGGAACGGCATTTTTGGGAACACTGATACTGAAGCGCACTACCTGACGTCCGTTGGGCGGCAACGTAAACTCTCTGGGATTAAATTTAATCCATTTGGCAATGCTTGCAGAGGTCGAGTTGGCTGGTTTGGGCATCAACCCACCCTGGGAATCATGTACCCAATCCTGGGCGATCGCCAGATATCTGGTCGGCACTGAGGAAGCATTGGTGACCGTGATCGCACCGCCGTCACGCTGCCCAGGCTCGATTTCCAGAATAAACCGCGCTGGATCTACCAGCATGGCGCCCGCAGCAGTCCATGAAGCGCACAGGGTGGCAGCGATGATAAATATTAACAACAGAGTGCGAGTACGATGCTTCACGACCATTCTTCCTTTCTGGTAATATAGTCCTTCCTCAAAACAGGCGGGCCGAGTGTATGGCACCCGGCCCAATAAACGGAATTATTGGAGGGTCGCGATGAATTTAACGTCTCCGCTATAGGTGCCTGCGGCTACATCCCAAGTGAACGGAATCGCAAAACTCATGTACCTGACAAATCCTGCTGCACCGGTCGGTTCATTGTTGGTAAGAACAGCACCGGCTGCACTGTAGTCAGTGATGTCACTGAGATCGTCATTTTGTCCGAATTTCCAACTGAGTGCCGGATCCGTGGTGCCAGCCACCCCATCGCTTAAGACTGCTGGCGCTTCAATAGTCAAATTCCATTTGCCCGTACTCAGTACTTTCAACTCATAAATATTGCTTTCAGCAATCGAGCCTGGTGCAGGTGCTCCAGTAGGGGCCGGCCAGGTAATGGTGCTACTCTTAATATCTGCCATTTCTGCAACAGTCCCATTAAAGTCCATATATAAGTATGAAGGGATTGTTACACTCATGGTGGTTGTAATAGTAGCCGCATACGCAGCCCCAGAAACTAGAAGCACAAGAGCGATCATCAGGAAAAATGACTTTCGCAAAGATATCTACTCCTCTTTGTTATTTTTTTTATTGCATTAACAAGGCTTTACCTTGCGCTGCACACGGTTTAACCCGGGCCCGGTACTGCCCGCAAAGCAATTAATCCGGTGTAAAGTCCTGCTTCAAATGGCAGGAAGCTGCCCATTTTGAAATAAAGCGTCAGAGTCATGTTACCAGTTCCGCTCCAGACAAGCGACCACTGCGGACCAGCCGTCAGCGGTTTCCAATTGACCTGATCGGTACTGAACTGGATCTGATTGGGCAAAATGACCGCAGTGCCCGAACTAAAGTCTGCTGAGCAACTGATTTGCAGCTCCCAATCAACAAGGCTGGTCACTTCCACCTGAGCTTGTCCATGCACTTCCAAATCCGGCAAGCCAAGGTTAAACAGACTGACTGGATTGGGAGTGATGCTCACTTCCGCCCACTCGGATATGAGTATCTCTATGTCTAGTTGAACAATTACCACAGCATTATTATTGACAGACCGATATTCAAATGTGACCACCGCTGTATACAATCCGGGGGCGTCACTATTCTGTAGAGAAAGTGCTAACTGTAAGTCAACAGCAAATTCGTTTTTCGGAACCTCGCAGATACGTCCAAAGCCATCCGCTTGCGCACTAAAAGGTGTATATGGTCCGCCACTAAAGCTGTAAACTAAACGATCGTTGGAAAGAATATTGCCGCCAGAGCTTCTGATTTCTGAACACTGTGCGCTAAGATAGCCTTTCCACCTCATACTTGTTCCTTTGACACGGACAAGTTGGGCATTTTCCGGAGGTACCGCAAAAGGCGGCTCCAGTCCACTCCAGACAATCGCGCCGGTATTGGGAACTTCGATGCTCAGATCATTCTCTGCCCGCACCACTGCTACTGAAAAAAGGGCTGCCAAGCAAAGGCAGGTTGCGAGGACCGGCGCAAATAACCTGCGCAATGGTATTCCCCCTTCATAGCGTCTGACTGGCCAGTTAGTTTTGCAGGCTATCCTTTTCTTTTTGGGATAGTGTTTTGGTTCCATTTCCATAATGGTTATATTCCTGTAGCACAGGCTCCATTATAGCATGGTGCTTCCTATAAATAAAGGTTTTTCCAATGAGACATCGCCTTTCTAAAAATGCAAGCAAAAAAGCGCGCTTCACAGCCCGCCAAATAGAGTTCCATATAAACAAAAAAAGCGATCCAGGCAGCCGCACTCTTAGGCGGCTGGGGCTCCGCTGTCTGGACTTCCGAGTATCATGCCACCGGTTTCTCACCTTCCCGGCTTCCTCAGGACATGTACCAGACCCAATCAACAACTTCGATGCCTTCGCTTTGATTACATTATATTCTGCCAAAAACGAAATGTCCAGAGCAAAATTCCCAAAAAGCAGATCTTTAACCAACCGTTAATCAATAGATAATGTGCGGGCAGTCGTGAACGGCGGTCTTGCATTCTGGGGCCGACAGCTTTATACTTTGATAATGGGCAACTTAATACCCATAGCTGCTGTTCTGAAGGAGGAACCTCTTTGACCTTACCCATCATTGAATCTGAATTCCAGGATCAAAAACGCATCCGTAATATTGCCATTGTAGCTCACGTCGACCATGGAAAAACGACTCTGGTGGACGCCATGCTTAAGCAAGGCGGAGCATTCCACGCGCGTCAGAATGTTGTCGATCGCGTTATGGATCGCGGCGATCTGGAACGTGAGCGTGGTATTACCATTTTGGCCAAGTGTACCTCGATCACATACCAAAACCTTCATATTAATATAGTCGATACTCCGGGTCATGCTGATTTTGGCGGTGAAGTAGAACGCATTGTCAGGATGGTCGACGGCGTGCTGCTGCTCATCGACGCTGTCGACGGACCGATGCCCCAGACACGTTTTGTTCTGCGCAAAGCATTGGAGTCCGGCCTTGTTCCGATCGTTGTGATCAATAAGATTGACCGTCAGGGTGCCCGTCCATGGGAAGTCGTTGACGAGACCATGGAGTTATTTATCGAACTAGGCGCTGATGAAAAACAACTCGATTTTCCGGTAATCTTCGCCAATGCACGCGAAGGACGTGCCTCTACTGACCCGGCGCAAATTGGACCCGACTTGCAGATCCTCTTTGAGACCATCAAAAACCGGATTCCCTCGCCACCGGGACAACCGCTTGCGCCGCTGCAGTTATCTGTGACGATGATTGATTATGACAACTACGTTGGCAGAATGGCCATTGGTCGAATCGCCAATGGCACAATCCACGAAAAGCAGGAAGTGGCTGTCTGCGGAAAGTCCGACACGCTAAGAACGGCGCACATTACGGGGTTATTCATGTTTGAGGGGCTTAAGAGAGTGCCGGTAACCCAGTGCAGCACCGGCCAAATCGTAGTGTTGACAGGCATCAGCGATATTGGCCTTGGCGAGACAATCACCGATGTGGAGCATCCGGTGCCTCTGGCGAGTGTGCCCATCGATGCCCCGACGATGAGTGTCCATTTCTCAGTAAATAAGAGTCCATTCAGCGGCAAAGACACAGAATATGTCAGTTCCCGTAAATTACGCGAACGCTTGTTTCGGGAAGCGGAATCCGACGCCGCCCTGCATGTTGAAGCAACTGATTCACCTGATACTTTCTATGTTTCGGTCCGCGGTGAACTGCACCTGTCTATTTTAATGGAAACGATGCGGCGTGAAGGATATGAGTTTGAAGTCTCCCGTCCCGAAGTTATTGCCAGAGACGTGGACGGACAAAGGCTGGAACCTTTTGAACGAGTTCTCTTCGAGGTTCCGTCGGAATATGTCGGCTCAGTAATGGAAATCATGGGCCCGCGCCATGGTCAGGTGATCTCAATGCATCAAGGCATAATTGCTGCCCGGGTAGAGTTTATTGCCCCTACCCGCGGCCTCTTTGGCCTATCATCCGAATTCCTGACGACAACCAAAGGCATGGGCACCGTTTTTCACTCTTTTGAAAAATATGATACTTGGTCCGGAGATATCCCCGGCCGCACCAGAGGATCGCTGGTCGCTTTCGAAAATGGCACTGTGAATTCCTATGGTGTAGAAAACGCCCAGGTACGCGGTGAATTGTTCGTATCCCCAGGTGAGGAAGTCTACCGCGGCATGATCGTTGGCGAAAACTCCCGGACAGACGATTTGATGATTAATGTCTGTAAGGCAAAACGCCTGACCAATATGCGCTCCTCCACGGCCGATATTGCTGTAAAGCTTGAACCGCCGCGCATCATGCCGTTGGAAGCCTGTCTGGAATTTATCAACGATGACGAATTATTGGAAGTCACCCCCAAAGCCCTGCGGATGCGTAAGAGAAACGGAGCCTGACGGCTCCGTTTTTTAATTTATCTGCACGCATCCGCACGCATCCGCATCTGCACGCATCTGCTCGCTATGGGCATACGGTTTGTACTCAGGCTCTGCTACGACCAATCCCCAAATAAGCGGCGATGTTAGCGCCTGCCTCCACCACCGGCTCCAGCACCGGCTTAACGCTGGTCAGAACTGTTGTGACTCCGGGTCCGTGACCGGCCAACAGACAATCGGAATGCACGACTACGCCAATGCTCATGGCACCGTTGCGATAACTGCGTCCGTAAGTGTTGTCTGCATCTTCCAAAGCCACAAGATCGCCCAGCTTGAGGCGATCAAGCCCCAGTCGCTTTACTTCTTCTGGATCTTGAGTCGTGATGTCATAGTCGCCGGATGCCACATCCGAAGAACCGATCCCCGACCCCATCAATTTGCCGGGTATTTTCGCAGCCACTGGTACCAGCAGGCGACCGCCCTTTTCCACCAACCCCAGCTTTTCCAGCAGATCCGGATCAATATTAAAGGCGGTTACATCGGGATAATCACAAAGCCGCAAACCTTGCCCGTAGGCTTTAATCAAAATTTTGTCGTCGATGGCCATTTTCTCGAGATCATCCTCGGCAAAATCAACCAGGACATGCTCAATGCCGCCATGCGTACCAGTGACTGTTCCAAGGGCTCCTTTGGCATCTCCGGAAATGACGCGGGCTTTATTACCAACGCAGGCTAGAACATTTAAGCCAGAATTCTTACCATCACGTCTGTTGTCTATGTTCGCCGCCATCGATACGCCCGGCTCCACATGATCGGCCGCCCAGCCACAGGCCGGATCCCCTACTTTAATATTATAGGTAATACCTCCCACGCCCGGGAGAATAAAAGGCCGGCCCTGATAATCGACTGAAAAACCATGAGATTTTACCGGCGGTGCGATACTTCCCTGTATTGACTGCATGACCAGTTGTGCGCGGTTAGTTTTGATCAAAATTGTTACGCCTCCTGTACTTATTTTAAAAATCTTTTCGACGAAGCACTATGTAATCCTCCAATTTTGATGATCATCTTCCTTGATATGGTGGCTTTACCTTAACAAATCTTTAATAAAACTTCATCGAAAGATATCGATTGGAAGGAAATTGCCGGAGCGTAGCGAATAATTCATAGGATCATTGGGGTTAAGCCCCATAAATTAAAAAGGAGTGTGTAAACAGTGTCCAACGACAAAAAGACCCTCTCCCCAATCCTGATAATTGCTGTATTGGTCATTGCTGTAGCTGCCATACTTTATTTTGTTTTCCTGCGCGGCGACAATGCCAACACCACCAGCGGCGAAACCCTTAAGTTCGCGATGGTGACCGATGTTGGCGGTCTTGGCGACCAATCGTTCAACGATTCCGCATACG
>ENA-UOOK01001618-UOOK01001618.1-fermentation-metagenome-genome-assembly--contig:-NODE-1618-length-29400-cov-5.832612_pt1 | contig 29400 bp, 22 predicted proteins | sample MGYA00245777_ERZ724023 | MGnify/ENA primary metagenome ERZ724023 (study PRJEB28704, sample SAMN03018312) | fermentation metagenome | biome: anthropogenic terrestrial biome; feature: soil; material... | reverse complement strand
CAAAAAAGGGAGCGCACCCGGCGCTCAAGGTTCATCACCAAAAACTGCAGGGCGATAACTGTTTCGCTTGTCTCTTGAAGGCATGCCATTATAAGGCCCAATCCGTATCGTCGCTTTCCTTCCCCAAATTTCCCTTCCACTGCGTTTCGTTCTTTTGCATCTAGATATTCTTGCTTACGCATTTGGGAATCTCTGTTTTTGGGAGGTCGTCCTAAACGGGGGCCGCTTAATCTTATTCCATGCTCTTTGCAATAACGAAGGTTATCTCGGTTTCGATAAATTCTATCAGCCAGCACGGCTTCAGGATAATAACCAAATCTTTCTTTATAATTTTCTAGAGACTCGATCAAGGTAATGCCTTCGTTAAAACTATCCCAGCTGAGCTTTTCTATGTACCCATATCCGTTAACAACACTGATCGCAACTTTTGCTCCAAACTCTGTTTCTGCTCCTGCCTTACCTCTTACTATAGGCCTTACATGGGGCTGGCTAATGCTCACGATCCTATCGTCTATTCTATGTTCCTTTGTTCTGTACATGATTTCTTGCTGCCGATACAATTCGTTGATCACCCAGAGATTTTTTAACTGCCGTTTACTAAGAGCACCGAGACCAACCGATTCAACTAGCTCTTCAATTATGGCTAGATCTCGTCTGACATAACCTAGTTGTTTGCCAATAGCTTTTCGCATCTTTTTTCTACTTGTTTTTCGTTTTTTAGAAACACCGAGAAAGTCTAACCTGGCAATTTGCCTGTACGTTCCGGGCTTTAATAATATACCGCGAAGAGGCATGTGCAGAGTATCAATAATGTCTTCCAGCTTCATCCTTGCTTCATTGAGCAGCGATAGGTCCGTTGGATAGCGGATATCAGCTGGAGAGCAGGTAGCATCAAGAATCAAGGTACCCTTGTTCTTGTTGGAAACAGATGACCTATCATCAGTAACGTTTGCTGTAGATTTGCCGCTAGGCGGCTGGGGGGGATAGTTGTTGTCATCGTCATCATCTGAATCATTTTCATCACTGTTTTTAACCTTGCAAATCATCTCGTTGATGTCAATGATTTCATCAACGCCCAGGCGCTTGCGAAAATGAACCATTAATGATGGATCAAATGGCACTTTCGTTTTGAATTCCTCAAAGCCAAGGAAGTATTGCAAATAAGGGTTTTCCCTGATCTGTGCTACAGTTTCCCTGTCGGAGTAACCACATTTTTCCTTGATTATTAGAGCCCCCAGGGCTACCCGTAATGGTTTGGCCGGCATGCCACAATTGGCTGGAAAAAGTTCTGCATATTTTTCTTCAATATCGTCCCAAGGGATGATATCACTAAGTTTTACCCATCTATTATCTGGGTCTAATTTTCCGCCAAACGGTAGGAAGAAAGACAACTGCTTTTTATCAGTAATTTGGTACATATCGTTTCTCCATCTGCAAGGTTTTTTAGGGTTTATTACTAAAACCCTTGCATCTATTATACCATATTTTGGATAAAAATGCAGTTCAATTGCCTGTTTTTGTGCTTTCAGCAGACCCTAACTACTACCGAGGTGCGCCTTCGGATTTCACGGTTCTGCCGTTCTAAAATATTTGTTGAAGAAATCTTTCTTGCACCCATCCGTTTGAAATTATAATACCGTAACGAATCTTCTAATCCAAACTCTATAGAATCTATCTGTCTAACAGGGGCTACGAAATTTGAGCTATTACACTCTCCACCTTAGGAATAGTTATTACTTTATTAGTAATCCTAGCTTCTTCTGCACGAAATCCTAAAAGGTGCCCATAAATTGAATCATTAATATTTGTACTAGAGATAGAAGGTTCTTTGCCCTGCAATGTCAAGCAAAAATCTTCTACTAACCTCAAATCCCCTCCCCAATGACCATCAAACGGGCTCTGAGTATTATCTTTCAAATTCAAGTCATGAGTTTCCTCTGAATACTCATGCCCAGGTCTAGGATCGATTTTTCGTACCACAAATTTATTGTCTTCAACATTACCCTGAATCTCACCTAAAGTACCTATTAAATGGATCCCGCGAGAAGCTTTAGCAACCCCACCTACCATATTATGTGTTACAGTACAGTTGTCTTCAAACTCTATAATTACCGATTGGCGATCAACCACATCGTTATCGGAAAAGTAGATACAACGGCCATGAGGATTATCTGTTATCAAAGAATTCTTTTTATCCTCTAGTGTAGGATATTCGATAGCTTCTAAAGAGTGCCACACATAAGTTCCCCACCGTTCTGGGTGATCAATATAATGCTTACGGGCAGAATATAAACATTCTTCCTCAATCTTGCAATCCACAAGACAACGCTTTCCAGCTTCTTGAGGTGCATTCCGTGACGTAAACTGAGATAGGCTTCCAAAACTAGCCACCGTGCTAGGGGCAATATTACTTTTAAGCCACATAATGAGATCTAAATCGTGGCAACATTTAGCCATTATCATGGAGGAACCACAAACTTCTTTGTTATTCCATTTCCCGCGTACAAACGCAACAGCCATATGGTGATAGCTTACATGCTCTATTGATTGGATGTTAACTATTTCTCCAATCTCTCCCTTTAGAACAAGTTCTTTAATAGCACGGTAAAATGGCGCATAGCGAAGTACATGGCAAATTGCAACGTGTCTCTTATATTTGTTAGCCGTTCCCACCAGCTTCCACATTTCCTCTTCATAAATAGCAAAAGGCTTTTCTAAAAGTACATGATACCCAGCTTTAATTAGCTGAATACTTGTGGGAACATGCTCTTTATCCATAGTTCCGTTGATTACTGCTTTAGCAATTCTACCCCGCTGGGCAAGTTCTTCTGCTGAAGCAAAACAATTCTCTGGTGCTAAATTATATTCTTGTGCTGCTTTCTTACGGCGAATGGAGTTTGGATCTGCTACCCCAACAATTTCCAATACATCAGGATTTTTTTTTGCATAAGAAGCATATTCCATAGCCCTATGCCCTGCCCCGACAATGACCGCTGTGATTGGTTTCATTTTTAATCCCCTTTTATAATCTAATTTTTATCGCGACGTATTGTGCATCAGGCAAACTTAATACCACTGTATTCCCTAACAATTTGTTATTCTCAGTCTTAAAAAATTGTATTCAACCGAATCTTCGATTTTAAACCCTTAGCAAACTTTGGCTAGAACCCCGCTTTTTAATTGTCCAAATTATATAGATCTCCTATTAGGTTAAAAAAATTTCTTCTCCCTCTTTAGCGCTTCTGTAAATAGCATCTAAGATTCTCATCAACTCTAATCCTTCTTCAGCAGGATTACGGCAGGGGGCACCGTTCCGGACGCATTCGATAAAGTGGGCAATCTCCTGATCGAAAATATATTGAAAATCATAACGGCTAGGATCTATTACAGGCTTAGTATCGACTAGATAATCATTTACCTCACTATAAATATTCAAATCAGGCTCTATAGATAGCCCTGCCTTATTACCATAAAGCTCAATATAAGTTAAATTTTCTTTTATATGTTGGGACCAACTCGTCTCAACAGTCAAAGTTGCACCATTATCTAAACGGATGAAAGCAATTGCCAAATCCTCCACATCATTGTATTCTTCCCTATCCATAGATTGGTACTTGCTATTCCCCCTAATGTTTGCTCTATTTCCTAATAAATCATAAGTTGCGCCTGTGACCGAAACTGTCTTTGGGCTTCCCATTAAATAACGAGCAGTATCAATAATGTGTACCCCAAGATCAATAAGGGGGCCACCACCTGAGCGTTTTCGATCAGAGAACCAGCCCCCAGGGTTTCCAGCTCTACGTAAGTAACCTACTTTTGCATAATAAATTTTACCTAACTTACCCTGTTCCAACAACTGCTTAGCGTATTCGACTTTTTCGCTAAATCGTAGAACAAAACCGATCATAAGAAGTTTTCCAGATTTCTTTTCCGCTTTTATCATGCTTTCAGCATCATTAGCATTAAGTGCCATAGGCTTTTCACACAAAACATTAACACCGGCATCTAATGCTGCAATTGATACAGCCGAGTGGGCGTTATTCCAGGTACTCACGCTAATAGCATCTAAATCTTCTCTAGCCAACATCTCATCGAAATCTGTGTAGACTCGGGAGATTCCATATTCAACCTGTCTCTTTTTTACTCGGTTGATGTTCAAATCGCATGCAGCCACAAGCTCCACATGAGGTAGCTTGCTATACGCAGAAAGGTGCCCACCACCGTTACTGCCACAGCCCACAACACCAACTTTTATTTTACCCATCCAGTACACCTCTCAAAGGCAAAGTATATCTAGAGCTACTCTCTCAAATTCTTGTCCCCACTGTGAATCGCGGACTATGTTTTATCTAAAATACGTCCTCTGCCGTACGCTTTGTCTTATAAGTTAATTCTCAAAAACCTTCAACTTGATAGAGCAATCGTATATTCTTTATTTGCTATCAGTGGAATTTCATAAGTATTAGATGCAACAAGTTCAAACCTTCCCTCAATACCAGAAGGCTCAGTTAAACTAGTAAAGCGTAAAATACCCCCTTCCGCTGTCGTCTTAACCTTAAGCGTATTTTTGGATAAAGCAACCCTAACATAACCTTCTTGGAAAGGAACAACACCTTCAAGCCACGACAAGTTACCAAGCTTAGGTTCAACAATAAAACGTTTGTAACCCGGGGAAACGGGTCTTACTCCTAAAAAATATTTACCTAGCAGATAGATTGGACTCGCTCCCCAAGCATGGCAAAGGCTCTTCCCAAAAGGACTTCTATGCGTTGCATAATGTTCCTCCCCATGTTGCTCTGGATCGAAGTGTTCCCAAAACGTAGTAGCTCCAAGATATAGCATCCCACCCCAATATGAACGGATCTCATCTAATACTAATTCATATTCTCCATTTTCGCATAAAGCGGCTAGCTCAAAAGAACGCATATATGGCGTATTTATGGTTTGAACCTGTGAATTAAGTAAAACTTGTTCTTTCACCTGTTGTCGTTGTTCTACCGTAAGATAACCAAACAACATTGCAAAAATATTGGGGTATCGGGTCAACTGTTTAACCCCTTCATCAAAATGATTATGGATCAAGCCACCAAGGTCATCGTGCCAAAACAATTGAAAAATATTTACTTTCAATTGTTTTGCTTGGCAATATAATACTTCCGCCTCTTGGCTTTTACCAAGTTCGTTAGCTAAATCTCCCAACGCCTTCAAACTCTGACAAAAAAGAATTTGCTCGGTGCTTACAAGACCCCTATTATCCAATTCGGCCCAGTCAATAAAGACCCAATCCCCAGGTTTATTAAGAATAAAGCCCGTTGTATCATCACATCTCTTCAAACAGAAATCCATTAGCCTTCGGGCCTTTGGATATATCCAGCGGATAAACTCTAAATCTCCAGTATATAAATAGTAATCATAAATGGTCAAAAACCAATAAAAAGTATAATCCATAATATGATTAATATGCATCTCAATTGGATCTTTTCCACGTAGGGCCACCAAAGTACGTTTCACTACATCAAGATCAAAAAATAGATAATAATTCATTAGTGCACACAGGTAAGCATCGCCACCCCAGACCCAGCGGTCTCGCTTTATTCCATCCAAGAAAAACTCCCGCGTGTTTAACTCTAAAGTATAACTTGCAACTTCCCAGATGCGGTTTATAAGTGGATCGGAACAGCGAAATTCTCCTTTTTTGTCAAGGGGAAGATATTCATAAAGACCAACTATTTCTTCCCATTTTATTTCACCTTCTGGTACCAACTGAACATATCGAAAAGCTCGCGATTCTTCAGAAGTAAAAACATCACCAATCAATTCCAATTGGTCTAAGGTTTCGCATAGATCTGGAGCTAGTGCTTCGGCCAGCGATTCACCGTAATATACTTTTACTTGTCCTTTTCCTTTAATGCCACAAAAACGTAGAAAGCCAAAAAATTCCTGACCAAAATCTATTAACCATGTTTCACCTCTCTTTTCTACAGACACCGGGGGTATCTCCCGAGTGGGTAAGCTATATAATGATGGTTTCTGTGCAGGAGAGTCAAAATTCCAAAAACCAATCTGTGCCCAATGTTTATTATCGTAAGAAACCTCCCAACTTGCATCTGTTTTGATACTCTTTCCGGTAATATAAATGCTTGGGAGATTTTCCTGACTAAAAACGTTTATTTCTATGGTATGAACTCCGGAGGGTATTGTGATTTCCGGGCAAGAACCATATAAAAGTTTGTGATTTAAAGTTACTGAAAAAATTCCATCTACGTAAACCTGGATGGTTTCTGGTTGATCCAACGAAACATTCTTACGAAATCTAACTCTAGGATAATGCATATCTAGCCGCCAATATGGCGGATAGATTATTCCCCTTTCTTTTCGTCGTAAGGAAACAACTTTGTTTAGCCAAATTTCAAAATCACCCGGGTACCAAATCCAAGTTGCTCTCAAAAATAAGCCTCCTTTAACTGAAATTAGTTTTGTTCTTGCTAGTTTCTGATATAATTATTGGAATCTCTCCAGCACAATAATGAAAATAGCGGTTTCCCACTAAGGCAACGTGGATCTTAGATGAGAAACCGCATATTGAAGCACATCTCCCTCTCTATAAACTTAAATTTGGTGATAAACCATCAACAAGCTTACAATGTTAGTTTAGTTCTTTTAACTTGCTTAATAACTCTAATATTATTAGTCTAGCTTCTTCAATCAACAACGGATCTTCAGATTCAAAAACCCGCTGTGGCATTTCATCTAAAAACCCACGTGCTCTTTTAACGTTCGGATCTATACTGTTCTCTAGCCTTTTCAATTCTTTATCTAACATAACAAGGTATTCATAATCCTCAAAGCCCTCACGCCAGGCTTCCCACCTTTTACTAGGAACCAATTCCTCTGAGCCTTCATAAATAATTGCATAGTCCGCATTTTTCCCATCGAAGTCATCCCAGGCGCTTTTTCCAAACGTGCCACCAGGCCAACCCACATCTGCATAAGCCCAAAAACCACTGCCGGTGCAGTTATTAAGCCACGCTCCCCAGGCCTGCAGACGATAGTAGCCTATAGGCGACAAGTTTTTACCGGGACCATTACACTGATATGTCCAAATGGTGCGACCTGTTGCCTGTAGGGCTTGACTAACTTCTGGGGTTAAACTACCCATTTGTGGACAAATAATATCTACTACTTCAGCAATCTCCATAAGTCCCCCTGCGTGATAATTACCTGTAGGATCTGTATAAACCAGAAGCTCTGAATCGATGGCTTTAATTTTTTTTGCCGTTGAGATCAGAATCTCGTGTCTTTCATTAGGTCCAAATGCTGGTTCATCCACAGGGTAAAACGCAAATTGATTTTTATCTATTCCTTTAGCTTCAAGATGTGAGACGATGGCATTGATCCATTGGACGAAGACTTTTTCCCACTGAGGAGATAAAAATTCAAAGGATGTCTTCATTCGCCGCAGAGCGGGATCTTCGAACATAAACCATAACAAGAACATTCTCGCCCCGTGATGATATTCTAATTGTTGATCAAACTTAGAAAAATCCATAGAGGTAATATTGCCCTCGCTATCAACGCTAGGCCACGGCAAATACGGATGATGAATGATGAAAGTATCTGTATAATGCGCCATCAGATCTCTAACAGCTTCTTTTTCCTTACCTTCGAGAATTGGCCAATTCAAATATGACCAATTATAACCATGCAAGGTGATCTGTTCTGGGAAAGAAAGCGGCCGAAAATTAAGCGTTAGATAGACTTTCTCAGCCTGTTTATCATTGTTTAAGTATATTACTCCATCATAACTGCCAGCCTTCTGGAAACCTTTTCCATTTATTTGTAGCCAGACCTGTGCAGTGGCGCCAGCAGGAATTGTTAATTGATATTCGCCGTTCTGATTTTTTTTCATTTGAGGCAAAGCATCCGGTTGCATCTGAGTGGTAATGCTCTCTACAAAGACAACTTCACGCAAGCAAATCCGATCTATTGGGAAAATATTGTTCCCAGCCTTAAATTCAGCTAAACTTAAGGTAAAGGTCTGCTGATTTGAAGTAGTATTTGTGATATTAAAAGCGACACTTCCCCACTCATTTAACATTAAATCTTCCTGTAAGCATACTTTCTTTTTATCACCTGGAAGCTGCAGCTGACTGATCGGATCCCATTTTCCCCCTGACCAGGCCAAAAATTCTTCTCCGTTATAAAGGTTATTGAGGGTTTTTCCATTAATTACATATATTGCCCTGTGCAAATCATTATATGGTGGGTTCTTGGTGTAGTCAAAGCTATCCACATATGAATGCTGTCCAACTGCAGCTTCTACGATGCTTAGCTCTTGCTTTAATCCAGCAGCAGCACCTGCCCCTTGTTTTTGCTCTAAGATATCTAAATTTGTCTTCACTTGTTTTAGGTCGGCCATAAGTCTTGTTCTTTGCCGCAAAATTGCGCGTTGTTCTTCTGTGTTCTCATCTGCTTCGGTTAACAAGATGTCGTCAATCCATAAGTTTCCTGATGCCTGATGTAAATAAACATATACCCAGATCTTAGTTTCAGAACCAGGGTTAAAGCGTGCCGAATATAACCGTACCCAATCAAAAGTTCCGTCGATTGTAGGGCTGCTCGCTAGAGAATTTGCCACTGGGTATTTACCGATAAAAATTTTACAGGCAAATCCGCCTGTACGCGCTTTAATATTTTCACCACGCACCATTACACTTGCATCATAAACAGTATTAGGTTTCACATCTATAGCCTGACGCACATAACTATAACTTGAATTGTTTTGGTGTGATATCTTCGCTGCATATTCGCCATTGTAGCTATCTGAAGTGCGCGCCACTGCATTAGGTTCAGCGCTGGAAACCTCCCAATCTAATAAGGTACCATCAGACCAGTTCTCAAAATCTGGGTTTTTAATTAAATTTTCAAACGCCAAAGTGCAACAGCTCAAAGTCATGATGATGATACACGCGATGATAGCTCTATTTCTCATCGTAATCCTCCTTTAAAATTCATAATACTTCAAAACTTATTTTAATAACATTAATTCTGCAATAGCCTGGAGAACGCGTACTCTTTCCTGGTCAGCCACCGACCGATCTTTTGGTGCATTCCACTGATTTAATGCCTCGTTGAAGGTACCGATAACACTTTGAGGCGCTTCTTGCAATAAGGTCTTTGCTTGCTCAATTTGCGGACCTGATTTCCCGCTAGCTTCCAGCTGTTCCAGCAGATCTTTGAGAATTTTCAAGTACTCAAAATCCTCGATCCCTTCTCGGATTGCCTCCCAATGTTTACCGGTAGTCACCGCATATTCATCAATATAAACAGGCGTAAAGCTAGTTCTGCCTATAGCCTGATACTCATTCCAGGAACTAGCAGCACCTGCATCTCCATACGCCCAGAAACCTACGCCTTCTGCGCCTCGTTCCCAAGCGTGCCATTGCTGCAATCTATGGTAGTAATATGGATCCAATAAACGAGCCGGTCCTGAACACTGATAAAACCATAATGTTTTACCATCTTGTCTGAGGTCTTCGTAGAATTCTTGACAATGAATTCCAGCACGATAATAATGGTTCAAATTAGGACACAGGGTATCCGAGGCCTCGAAAAGGCCGGGATCCAGCGACCATGGTTCCAAAACAGGATCTTCCCAAATGATAAAATCCTCTTCACCGGCCTTAATAGCAGGTGCCCAAGCAATTATGCGGTCCATTTGATCCTGGCTTTTGGGCTCATCAACTATCAATAATAGAAATTGTGAAGGATGTAAACCCAAGCTCCTGATATGCTGTCCCCACAATTTTGCCCATAAGCTCACTGTTTCTCTAAATTCATCTGTACCCATAGCTGCTTTTCTGGGACCAAAGTTGCTACTTACATTAAGAAAAATAGCATAATATCTGCTTCCCTCCCACAATTCAATCCATTGCTCAAAATTGCCAAAATCAATTTCCATCTCATATTCATCATTTGTTTTAGTTATTTTACTTGGCCAAGGTGCCGTAGAACTCGTAGCCCAAGGTGTGTTTACAAAATGCTTCCTCATATCTTGAATTGCAGCCATACGATTATCCAAAGTAATGTCATATAGGCATCTATCTGTATAGTCCCACATTCCTAAAGAAAGCGAAGGCTGTTCAGGAAACTCTATTCCGTAAAGTGTCAAAACCAAGGGGATCGTTTCAGTTTTTTGTCCAATCGTTACCAAAATACTGCCTTGATACGTGCCAGATGGAATTGCTTTAGGATTAAACGTTAACCAAACCTGCCTCGTCATACCTGCGGGCAAATAAATCTCATAGTTAGCTGCGACTTTCTTTGCTAATGGCAAAGCCGCACCGATGGCAACCCCTTCTCTTGTATCTACATATTCCATCTGATGAACTGAAATGTAATCTGGATTGATGCCAGAAGGTAATCCGTCTATTTTTATTTTAGCTGTTAATGTCTGTTCGGAAAAATTAGAGATATTGAAAGCCTCAGAACGATACTCGTTGAGCATCATAGCTACCTGTAATTCAACATTACCATCAGCATCCACTGCAGGCACATCAAAGGGTGTCAACAGATCCCACTTGTTGTTTTTCCAAACGAGCAATTCTGGATAACCTTCAGCGCGTAGCAATTTTGCTCCTATTCGAAATAGTTCTTCATGCAACGGATTCAAAGGAATTACCGCTCGGAAATCGTCAGACGGCGGTGATAGCGTTTTAAGACCGCCTTCGATTTGAGAAACTTCTGTCCGTAATTGCTGTCTCAATTCCTCAGAAATGGCTACAACAGCAATCTGCTCTTTCACATATTGAATATCAGTCAGCAGCCGAGTTCTGATGCCATTTGCATTGTTAAGCCGCTTTATTAACTCATTAACATCTTCTACTCTTTCACCTGGCTCCAGTTGCAAATTCTCGGATGCTCCTTGGTAAACTTCAATTTCATCACAAAAAGTATAACTGCCACTGGGAATTACCATTAACCTGACGTAACGCCCCTTAGTTTTCAATGCGCAGGTTTTATAACGATGAGTAGAGTAACCCTGAGGAGCAGGAAGACCATTTTCGCCGCTAAGATCTATAAGATCTCCTGCAAAATAATAATCGCTGTTATTATCACTGACTAGAATTAGAATCGCCCTTGGCCAGCTTACCCCTGCTGTTCCAGCAGCAGTATTATATGAGATTCCGCTGATGGATTCAATTTTTTGTAAGTCGATTGTAATCACAGGCGCCCGATTTTGCCAGCCCACGGTACCAGGCTGCACCCAAAAATAACCCTCAGAATATTTACCATCTGTAAGATCCGTTTTATCCCCACCATCAGTGCAAAGTGCATAATTGGGTTGCAGATTAAAGGAATAACTTTTATTTAATGCAATATTGTCACCTACAGCAGCCCAGATACTTCCCAGGAATATACATTGCAATATACAAAAAAAACCAAAGAAAGTAGAAACGTTTTTTGATTCGAACGACATTTTTTCATCTCCTATCGTTTTCAATTATGTTTATCAAACCAAGGATGTTGAAAAATCAGCAATCTTTAGCCACTAATAACCTTTAATCAATATTACAATTCTGTCAGTATGCTCTCCACTCGTGGAATTTGTAACACCTTACCCTCTAACCGTGCTTCTTCTGCCAAAAAACACACCAAATGCCCATAAATGGAATCATTGAGATCTGTGCTTGAAAGCGAGGGTTTTCCCACCCAGTAAAGTCTGACAGCAGTCAGCTTCCAGTCTCAAATCCCCGCCTCCATGGCCACCAAATCTTCCGTCCATATCTCCACTGATATTCAAGTCAAAAGTATCTTCTTTGTACTCGCATCCAGGCCTAGGATTAATTTTCCGTACCACGAATTTACCATCTTCCATCACCCCTTGAATTTCACCTAATGTACCTATTAAATGAATTGAGCGAGATGGTCTAGCTGTCCCTCCGATCATATTGTGAGTGCATGTGCAGCCATCCTCAAATTCAATGGATTACAGACTGCCGATCCACAACATCGTTATCTCAATGCCAGACGCAACGCCCGAGCGGATTATCCGTCTGCAATGAATCTATCTTCTCTGTTAAAGGTGGGTGTTCATTCCTTCTAATATATTCCAGACGTACATTGCCCATCTCTCAGGATGATTAAGGTAGTGCTTACGGGCAGAATATATACATTGCTCTTCTATTTTGCAATCCAGAAGACAACGGGTTCTAGCTCCCTTAGGCGCCTTATGAGGGGTGAATTGAGAAAGGCTGCCAAAGCTGGCCACTCTTTTGGGCGGAATACCGCTTTTCATCCACATAATGAAATCTAAATCATGGCAGCACTTTGCCATAAGCATAGAGGAAGCACATGCTTCTTTATTGTTCCACTTACCACGGACAAATGCTACAGCCATGTGATGATAGCTAACATGTTCTATGGTCTGGATATTGATGATCTCACCAATCGCTCCTTCTGCAACTAGCTTTTAAATTGCTGCATAGAACGGTGTATACCTTAAAGCATGGCAAATCGCAACATGTTTTTGAAATTCTTTAGCAGCCCGAACCAATTCCCACATCTCATCTTTAGTGGTGCCAAAGGGTTTCTCCAGGAGAATGTGATATCCTGCCTCAAGCAATAGCAGGCTAGTAGGGACGTGTTCTTTATCAATGGTACTTAAAATTGACGGCGTCTGAAAGTTGACCTTGCTGTGCTAGTTCCTAGGCCGAAGAAAAACACTTTTCAGGGGGTAGTTGGTATTCCTGAGCAACGTTTTCTCGGCGGACAGGGTTTGGTTCAGCAACACCCACAATTTTAAGGATGTCTGGATGCTCTTTGGCAAATGAGGCTTAGAGCATGGCTCTGTGCCCTGCCCCTACCAATCATTGCTGTTATAGGTTGCATTTTCTTTCTCCTCGTTTCAAACTTAGGTTTTTTACAAGCTTTTCATCTATTAGACTGTCAACTAAAGCTCATAGTATCGATACTATTTAAAATATAAAGCGTAATAGCATTAGCTATCGAATTCCTCGCAATATACAATTCTTCCTTCTTGGATGGATTTTTCAGCAGCAAAGGCCATCAGTAAAGAATTCCTCCCTACTAAAGCATTGGCAAACGTCTCTGTTCTCTGACGTACGCAGCTTAAGAATTCCAGGTGTTATTCCATACCTCCAGCATGGGCTAGGATTCTTAAATTAGATTCTTGCTTGATGTTGTATGTAACTTGATCGGGGTGTTCTCCACCATATATATTAATCAAACCCGTTCCCACGTCAGAGAGCATCATCCGTCCGTTAGTGCCGATAGTCCCAATTTCCAAAGTCCTCCCATCTCACAATTTAGGACTGAAAAGACATAAACCAATTGTACCCTAGCTTTGTTTTCATATTCTCCAATTATCCACGCGTGATCAATATTATCACCGTAATCAATGATTTCCCGTTCTCTTTCTAGCCATTGACCAAAAATAATTACCTCTGGGAATCAAAACGTATCTTCCACCAAAAGCACAGACCCTTAAAGGTTTCGAACCAATCATCCAATTAAAAAGATCAAAATGGTGGCAATCTTTTTCACCTAGAGCTCCACCTGTAACCTTTGAGAATGGTACAAAGGTTTAGGCGGAAAACTCAAACGAAACTCCTTACACCACACATTTGAACTTTCTCTAATTCGCCCCTGACAATCAACTCTTTCATTTTTCGATAAAACGCGCGTAACGGTAAACAAGACCGCTTTGCAGTAACTTCCCGTTTTCCTCTGCCGCCTCAATAATGTCGTCTACTTTCTTCATCGTCGGTGCCATTTGTTTTCCAAAAAGACGTCCTTTTTCTTAGAGAAGGCAGCCACGACCGTTTCTCGATGTAAATACTCAGGAGTACTGATAAACACTGCTTGGATTTCATCCATCTCCAAAAGCTGCCGATAGTCTGAAAACAATGAGGCTTCTAGTCTAACATTTCAGCTGCAGCCTGTAAATTTTGAGGATTATTGTCTGCCAAAACTACTATTTCTGCATCTGCGCATGCTTTAAGACACCGGATGTGTTCTGTTCCCATGTTTCCTGTGCCAATCATGCCTATCCTAATTTTTCCATTAAGTTAATTTCTTCCTACAAGACGGAATGAAAAATAATTTTCCAACGCGAAGGAGATATCATGTTTAGATACCCCCTTCGCCCATTGATAATCTCGTTTAATCTGCCTTTTGCAGCTTTACATCATCAAACCAGACTTTACCGCTTGCTTGATGCAAATATAGTGATATTCCAACATTTTTATTGGTTTTACTGTTAAATTTCACAGTAACCAAATGCCACTTACCATGTGCAGAAACAATGCCGGCAGCCAAAGTATTGCCTTTCTCATCTCCAACGAAAACGCGAGCGCCAATTCCTCCTGCTTTCGCCTTGATATTTTCCGCACGGACGTAAGCAGTCAGGACATAATCTTGACCTGGTTCCACTTTTAGGCTTTGAGATATGGTATTATAGCTATCCTGGTTATTATGAACAATACGAGCCGAATATTTCCCTTCGTGGGGATCATGTTCATCCAAGGATAGCGCCTCTTTCTCATCTCCTAATCGATAAGCAAATGCCCAAGCAACTGGCTTCCCATTTTGAACCTCTTCAAAGTTACCGTTTTTCAATAAGTTTTTTTCAGCCAGAACTACACCTGAAATTGTAAATACTAATAAACAAAGGAACACCAAACTTCTTGTTTTCATTACTTTATCCTCCCTCTATTCTTTTTTGGTCAACGAATGATCACTAGCTTTCTAACGGTTTTCACTCGCTCTATACCTGGCGCCTCTGCCTGCAATAAGATGAAATAAAGGCCATTAGGTAGCTGACGTTCTTGACCATCAATTCCCGGCCACAAGATACTATGTGACCCGGCCTCTTGAAAACCTGATTGCAGTGTGGCAACCTGTTTTCCTCCCAAATTGAAAACTTGCAATTTTACGTTTGCCCCTACTGTCAAAAGATATTCTATTTCCACCTCTTCTGAATTGAGTGCTTTGGGAAAAACGTTATAAAATGGTATCAGCTCGTTCCCTTCCTGAATATTGATCGCAACAAATTCACAAGTCTCAGACCAACTGCTAAATACCTCTGCGTCACCGGAGTCAAACTTAGCTCTAAGCCTCCAAAACCATTTCCTTTGCGTTAAAACCTCAGGCCAACGGTATCCGGACATTGAACATTCTTTAGCTATAGTATTCTTTGCTGAAAAACTAGGCTCTGAACTGATCTCTAAGACATAACCAACTAAATCTCGATCCACCACCTCCACCCAAGAAAATTCGGGTTCACTATCAAGAACCAAACTGCCATTAATAGGAGCCAACAGTTCGGGAACAGGGGGAGCCTTAACTGTTGCAAAGGAAACTTCCGAAGCTTCCACAGATGCAATACCTGCTTCATTTACTGCTTCCACCAAGTAATAAAATGTTTTTCCATAATCTGCTTCTGGCCTTATATCCATAAACAGAGGTTCACCAACCGAAGCCACAAGTTGACTCGGTTCACGTTTGACATTATTATTTTCACTTCGATATACGTTGTAAACTTCTACGATATTATCCGGATCATCCTGCTGGGGAATTTCCCATGTGACTTTAATCAGACCTACATGGGACTCTCCATCAGCCTCGATTACGCTTGGCGCTTTCGGCGGGATATTATACCACTGCATTTGGAATTGACCTAAATCTTTATCTTCGCCTTCTGCCAAATCATAATTTAATCTTTCGCGTTTATATTGGCGTAAACGTACCACCAGAGAATATTCTTGTGCTAAAAGTCCTTCTATAATGAAAGAACCATCTGGCTTGGTGTTGAAGGTTAGGTTAAGCTCTTCAATCAAAACGTCTGCACCGGCTAATGGGCTAAAATCAGTGGCTGCTACTACTGTTCCTCGCAGGCTGCCAACTTTCGGGATACCCACAACAGCAGTGGGATCCGATTCATTGCCGACTTTATCCAGAGCCGTTATAACATAGTAAGCTGCAGCAGAAGGTGATGCTTCATGAACCCAATTCAACACGGTACCCGGAAGCTCCACTAGCAAGGTTTCCGGACTTAACGAAAAACTCGGGCTAGATCCCCAATAAACACGATACTTCACTGGCAAATCACCATCCGGTGCTGGTTGTGAACTTTGCCAGCTTAGTTCAGTCCTGCGGGTACCATTAATTCTTGTAGCCGTAAAATCCAGTGGTACTTCAGGAGGCGTGCCATCAATATATTCATAAAGATAGAAGTTATCAAACCAAATTGACCCTGTTGATTTATGTAAATAAAGCATTACCTGGAAATACTCGAACTCCCCGGAGTTAAAAGGGATTTTAACTTCTTGCCAGGGAGAATTTCCTTTAAAACTTGGAAGGGGATTGGCCAGAGTACTGCCGTTAGGCTTGCAAATTAAAACCTTCCCCCCAATTCCCCCCGTTCCTATTACAACGTTCTCATATTTCACCCACCCTACTAAAAGATAATCTGTATTCTTCTTAGACACAACGTTTTGATAAATGCTAGTGTAGAAGGAAGCATCAAGATTAGTAATCTTAGCAGAAAACTCTCCGTCTATTTTATCCGCATTATCGGCTGCATGGACTCCATCTTTACGGACCGACCAAAATTTCGGCAAACCGCTTTCCCATTCCTCGAAACTAGGATTTTTTAACAAATTCTCTGACATCCTGGGTTCTTCGTTTGCTACAGCCACTGAAGAAGAAGCAGTATTCCCTACCTTATCCATGGATGATACAATATAATAATATCTTTTTTCTGGTTCTACAGTATCATCAGTCCAACTCACCTTAGTTGGTTGGCTGGGAACTTCTGCCAATTTATTTTCTGTACCAGGTACAAAAACCCTTACTTCGCTGCGATGGATTTGGTATAAAATAGGCAAATCTCCATCACTAGCTTCCTCTGGAGTGTTCCATGTTAATTCAACTCTATCCGCCGCCACTCGATTGGCCCAGAGGTTAACAGGGGGCAAGGGATCCACTGTATCATCTGATTCTTCTACCTTTAACCACACATCGTCAAACCACAGTGTTCCTTGTACACTACTTATCTCTACCGCTATATATACATATTCCGTTTCATCCGGTATAGTCAGAAAATCACTAGTCTTTTCTGTCCAATCACTCGCATTACGGTTCAAATCAATCCTAGTTATCGGCCAGGCCTGCCCCTGTTTGTTTCGTCGATAAATATTAAAATAGATGCCCCCCCCACTTGCTGGAAAGCCAGTAGCTTTATAATGCAAGCCCATACTTACTTTCGTGTTCGGCTTCATGGGGATATCATAAGTCATCCATGTTCCTCGATCAGTGCTACTTCCGCAAATCAACTTCCATGAATTTGTACCGCTATAAGCTTGGGTTTGGTCTACACTATACTGAGGATTACCTGAAGCTGTCCAAATCTTCCAACCATCAGGATAACCTACTCCACTATAAATCTCGGCACTTGGGTTATTGATGAGATTAGGTCCTGTTGCACCCAAAACTGCACTTCCAATTAACAGTATTATTAAGGAAAAAATAACTTTCCGTTCCACTATTTAGCCTCCTTTCTAAAACGACACGCTGGTTTTTAAGCTGAAATACTGATCCCGAAAATGCAGACGATCAAAATCGTCAAACCAAAATTCTGAGCTCTGTTCAACCTGAGGACTGCGGCAGGCAAATGTTAAATGAAAGCTACCGAAAAGTGCCACTTGAATACGCACATAATAATAATTTTGGCCATCGGCACGCTTTATTCCGGTTTGAAAATTAAACCCTGTGAAAAAACCTGATTTCACGGCCAGATCCAAAGCTAGTTCCAGGATCCTACCTTTAAAGTTAAGATCATTGTTATTGCCTTTAGCATCGCTTAAAGATCTTAACTCCCCATGCATGCGAAGCTTTGCGTTGTTTGCCAATTCTCGTCGCAAAGAAATTTCCGAATATGAAGGAGTAGATTCATCATTCCAGCTATAGATCAGACCTAGATTCAACGGACCTTTAAGATTAGCTAACATCTTTGTCTGCCTATTTCTCTCTTCCGGTAGCAAGCAATAAGTATCCACAAGAAGATCAAACTGTTTTCCCCATAGGGAACCCATGGTTTCGAGGGAAATTCCTTTCTGATTTGCGTAACGATCAGCAGGATTCCAAGACAATAGCCTCTCTATCCAGGCTGATTCCACTCGGGGAATTTTGCTTCGGTATCTAGGTGCAAATCCTGGCTCAAAGTGTCTATAACCTATGGTGTTTTTATATCGACCCAACGAAAATGCTAAATCGATCTTTTGTGCGATAGTCTGTTTTTTGATGCTAACATACTTATTTTGTTCCACTCGGAGAAGATTGATTTTCATAGAATTACCCAATTGTCGCTGAAAATTATATTGTAAATCATACTCATCACAAAAATAACTGCCCCAAGCGATAATGTTGCCTGAGCTATCTGCAGAATTGTTTCCATTCAGATGACGAACTCCAATAATTTCAGCTTTCCATGGCCCTAAATCGCCCCGTACCCTTATTCCCTGACCTACTGAACTATATCGTTTAGAGCTATCTACTTCGAAAATATTAAACGCGCTCAAATCATATTGCTTCAATTTAATATTCTCAACTGCTATTCCCTGACCCTGCGCACCATAATCATAATTAATAGAAGCAACATATGGTGAATAATTTATTCGCGTGTAACCTATAGTAGTAGTATTAGCTTGCATTGCGGGATGTAACTTCCCGTTCAAGCGCAAAGCCATAAAATTGATATAGGGAGCAAACTTTCGGCTTGGTTGCTGTTGAAACCCCATAGACTTTCCTTCATAGCAAGTATAAATATTCAAGCTAGCCTTCCCCAGATTTAAAGCGCCATACATTTGTAAATAGTTATTTGTAACCAACGAACTTTCTGGCGAATAATAGACTCGTGAGTACACAGTTCCAGCCAAACGTAATGGAGTTCCAGGGGCAACCTCAGTTGCCTGCCGTTCCACTTTTATAAGGGAAGGCTGTTCTATCGAAATTGTTCCAGTTGATTGATGTAAATAAACCATAAAATTTACCTTAGTGTGTTCACCGGAAGAAAAAGCAACTGAGACTTCCTGCCAATCACTAGTTCCAAGCATACTTGTACTGGCGCTAATCGTATTACCCTTTTCATCACCGATGAATAGCCTTGCCCCTGCACCACCAGGGATGGAAGCCACTGCTTGGGCTTTCATCCTCACTGTTGCCAGATAACTACTATTTTTCTCTACGTTAATTATTTGTCTGACTGATGAATAGCTGGCTTTTTGATGCGTTATTAACAAAGAGTTGCTAGCTTTGCTTACGGCATCAGGCTCACCTTCGCTTACAGACCATTCCTTTAACTTTTCTCCATCTAAGACAAATGCGGTGTTTTTCACCAAATTAGCACCTAATTCCACTTCACTAGCTAAAGCTTTCAAGCCAATATCTGTAAACCATACAGTTCCAGATGCTTTATGTAGGTAAAGAAAAATTTGCACCTGCGTATTCTCACCTGTGGAGAATTCTATTTGTACATCCTGCCACTGTGTAGTGCCAGCAAACATATTGCCTGGAGCTACCGTATTACCTTTTACATCCCCGATAAACGCTCTCGCGCCACCTGCTCCTGGCGTTACATTCACATTATCTGTTTTTATTCTCAAAGTAAACAAATACTTGCTGTTTGGTATTACGGTTACTAACTGACGCACTGAAGAATAACTATCGCTGCTCTGATGGCTGATCTTCAATGCATTTTTCCCATCCCCGGCTACAGCCGCATCTAGAGTAATTGCTCCTGTCTCAGCTGGAGAGAGAAGCCAATTGGCTGATTTACCATCAGGATGAGAGCTAAAATCGCCGTTTTTTAGGATATTCTTTTGTGCTCCTGTGGAACACGAGAGCAGAAAACAAAACATTAAAACAAGCAAATTATTCCTTGCCAATCATTTTGCCTCCCTTCCAGCGAGTTAAAAATCAATTTTTATACTTAATTTAACAAGATTGTCAGGTTCAATCAGCCGATAATCAGGATCATAATGTTCTTTCCCATCTTCAACTTGTTTTTTAGTACTCCTACGATAATTGAAAACCAGCCCATTGGGAATGCAATATATTAAACCTAGATAAGCCCCACTAGTCGTCCCCTCTGAGAATGCATGACGTACGCCAGCCTCAGCTGTTAACAGTTCTCCCTTTTGATAACGTAAAAAAACTGTTCCCGTCTTTCCAGCATTTTCTGAAAGAAATTGCTGTCGCCACTCGAAGCCTGGAGTTATTGAAAATGAATTAAAATCCAAAGGTTTTGCGAGGATAATGCGATTAAAATCCTCCAACTTGCTTTTGTTGATGCCTGTATTTAACTGCTGTTTTTGATTTTTGAAGAAAGAGAATGTATCAAAATCCCATACACCTACTTTACCTTTAAGAGCTACTTCCATTACTTGTGAGTTTGCAGAAGGATCGATTAAATTTGTAAGCTGTTGCAAAGACATTTCATAAGCTAAATGTTCTTTCTCTCCTGTTACGGTTGCATATAAAGTTTTATTTCCTTTATATTTATCAATTAAGTTAAACCCAAGATAATGACCTGTGGTTGGGTCAAACTCCGGAGTGCGATCGCGAAAATATGGATCATATCCTCTTGGAATCTCACGATAACCGAGATTCAACACCCAATTTTTCTCCAATGGTAGACTCCATTGGTAATCTCGTAAGATACTGAAAACTTTTTTTTGAACAACTTCATCATTTTCTCGCAAAAAATTGTTCTCATCCTGTTTGGCGATGAAACATGAAAATTGTCCCAGTTGCCCCAGCTGTTGTCCTACTTCTATACTTTGAACTTGCTGCCAAGCAAGTTCTGAATCCAAGTGTGCATTACTTTGAAGTGTTTGAATAACTTTATTCTCTACACCGTCCACCCGCCAGCGATAATCCACAATGCTACCTTTCAGTTTAGTGCTGCCAAACTGACGGGTGAACTGACCACCGATGGCATTTTTCAAAGGATCATTAAACCCCCAGAGGATAAAACTGGATATTGAAAAACCACCGATAGTTAAATCGGACAGACTTAGTCCACGATGATGGAGATAGTTACTAACATAATCGCTCAACGCATCATCTATCAAGGATATGACATAAGGAGAGTAGTCCACCTCTACATTTCCTACTGCTAAAGTAGCTTTAAATCCATTTGGCAGGAGATTGCCAGAAAATCTTACCTCTACCCAATCCACAATATTGTCCAAGTTAAGGCGGCTGCTTGCATCAAAACGATTTAATTGTCCAGCTTTTTGATTTAGACCCCATACCCTTACCTTTACCGGATAATTACCTGTTCTAGTTAATTCTGAAAACATTTTTACACGACTGCCTGCACAAAATAAATTATTTGGACGTGAAGAAAACTCAGAATAAATAGAACCCTGAACTTTAAGATCAATAGCAGCAAAGCCAGGGATAGTTATCAGGATCATTATCGATATAATTAAAATTCCTACTCGTTTCACTTTCCATCCTCCTTTTGGAAATTAGAAGGAGAGCCCTGTGCTAATCCGATGTGTTGCTCCCACTTCAGCTAACCAATATGCATAATCTATCTTTATAGGACCACGGCTGATACCTACCCCTAATGTTAATTGCCCTTCTTCAAAACCTGCTCGCAAAGCTAGTGCTGGAATAACCTGATACTCGAGACCAAAGCGGAATGAGTCACTTTGTAAATCCACAGCATAGATTAAATTATCTGTTCTTAATTGCCCTCCCAAAGAAATTTGTGTTTGTGGCATTTCCGTTCTCTTGCTCTTATAAGTTCTTTGAGCTAACATATCATCAATTTTGAAACCAAGGTTTAACTTTGCTTTTCCTACTTGTTTAGGACCATAACCAACACCAATATTCAGAGAGTATCCACTGCCGCTTGCATTCTCAAATAACATATATTTACTTTGGGATAATGAGACTCCCACTTGCAATGCAGAATGCATTTTGGCGGCCACACCAAACGCAATCAATCTTTGACCATATCCACTATTATCAAACTGATCGCGATCAACTACTGATTCATAGCCAAAGTTGATGATTAGTTTTTCCGAGATCCTCAGTCCTGTTTCCAAGTAATTATAAATAACCCCCGTCTCAAATAACTCAGAATTAGAGATGTTAATTACGATTCGTTCTTCGGTAAAACCAGCAGGATTAGAAAATAAACCGCTATCATTTACAACCTGAGTGAAGCCCATTCCTGCAATTCTAGCATTGCCACTGATATTATTTTCTAAAGCAAAAACATTTCCCCAAAAGACAAGCAAGATAATTACGGAGCAAAAAAAATTGCACTGCTTTTTCACCCTAAGACCTCCTTTTTTTCAATATCGTTTCGTTTAAGTTTTTATTCAGTCTTTTTGTGCTTTAAAAGCCTTCATATACTGAGCATTTGTTTCTTTAGCAGCAGTAACTGCATTCATTTTTCCAGATACCACAGCAACCAAGCAATCCCTCTTAACTTTACCAATCTTAGCTGCTTCAACACCATTTAGGCTCTTTGCTGCAACGCGATTGTTCAATATGCGAACATTTTTTTCTCTTATTGTTTGCATAGCAGCTCGTAGGGATGGTGAGAGGTTATCAAAACTCTTAGGAAAATCTTTTCGTGCCGGCATAGCACCATTTTTAGCAACTATCTTTTGCAATTCAAGATTAAGGAGCCAACGATTAAATTCCTTAGCCCATTTCTTATTTAATTCCGGACGGTTTTTCCAAATAAAGCCGATGGAACCGTGGTGGATTAAAACAACTTGTTGCTGTCCAGATTCATTACCAGGGAAGGGCATAAATCCCCACTCAAATCCTTTTGGTATTACATCTTCCATTTCTTTGGCAATCCAGGCGCCGTTAGTGATCATAGCACCCTTTCCTTGCAGAAATTCCATCTGGGATTGGGTATGATCAAAACTAATGGTTCCCGGATGCAGATATCCATTTTCTGTGAATTCTTGAAGACGTTCCAGCATCGTGACATAACCTTTATAGAGATAGAGATCAGGTTTTTTATAATATTGAGCATCCCAAAAGTGATCCCCCTCTATCTCGTATGGTATTGCACCCCAACCATATTCAAAGTATCCAGGAAACTTTCCTGCCATTACCATCGGATAAGTACCACTAGCTTTTATTTTACTGCAGACTTCGAGAAATTCATTCCAATCAGACGGACGCTCTTGAAGACCTAACTGCTTAAACATACCCCGATTATAGAATAAGCCAACAATGCCTAGCTGATTTGGTATGGAATAACTGTGACCGTCAGAAGAAACCAGTTCTCGTTTTTCACCAAGTATCCCATCAATTATCTTAACATTAGGCGTATCATAAAAAGTCTTTTCCCATATCTCGTCTTGAGTTTCAAGCTTTCCACTGGCAATCATTCTGCTCCCATCAGGGAAAGCATAAAACCAATCAAACATATCTTCATCATTATTTGCCTGAATCAGAGATTGCACTATATTGTTATAAGAAACTATTCCTCCGGAAACATAGCGAACTTCGCACTTTACGTTAGGAAACTTTTCTTCAAAACTCTTGATTCCTTTCTCGAAAAACTCAGTTCCATACCCTTGCTCAGGGTAAATGATTCGAAGGACAACTTTCTGGTTTTTAGGCAAACCATTTTCTTCGTAAACCGGCCCTTGAATTTGGATCTCTTTTTCTGTGCTAGAATCTCTTTTACAGCCGCTGAGAATAAAAACGGTAAAGAAAATTACAAGCAAGAAAATGCCAAATGAAAACTTCGAAAAACCTGCTTTCAATCTTAATCCCCCCACAAAATTATTTTTAAAACTCAACCTTTAAGCGAACCGATTGTAAGATTTTGCGTAATATAATTCTGAAATACACCGTAGATAATGATTGTAGGAATCATCATGATTACAAAACCTGCAAACAACGTTACCCAGTCTGCTTTATAAGTCATAGCCTGGGACATAGAATAAATAGCCACAGAAAGTGGATATTTTTCCGGATCTCGAATATACAGTAGCGGTTTCATAAAATTGTTATAGTATCCCATAAAATTAAAAACGTTCACTGTAAGCAGGGCCGGTCTTGCTAAAGGCACTCCAACATACCAAAAAGTTTGCCAGTATGATGCACCATCTATATATGCAGCCTCATCCAGCTCTTTTGGCTGCCCTTTCATAAAAGCTGTAAGAATTAAGGTGTTAAAAACAATCGGAGTTGCCCCATAGTTAATAATCAGTCCAATCAGGCTATTGAGAAGGCCTAACTGTCTCATCAAAATGTAACCTGTAACCATGGTATTGAGACCAGTTATGAAATAGCTACCGATAATGTACCAATAAATAACATCTCTGCCTTTGAAGTCAAACCTAGCTAAGGTGTAACATCCCAACCCCACTAGAAAAGTATTAAGCAACATTGCCCCAGTTACAAGAATTATGGTGTTAAAAAAGCTCTGCCCTATCCCAAGCTGTGACCAAGCCCGATAATAGTTATCCCATTGGATTGTTTTCGGCAATTGCCAGGCACCCATGAAAAACTCCTGGTTTGTTTTTAGGGAAGTATAAACCACCCAAATCAGTGGCAGGATGATCACTAAGGCCCACAGAGCCAACAGCACCCTAAGTACTACATCTCCTGCTCCAAGAGTTTTAACCATTCCTGAATCGTTGTTTGCTTTAGCCATTCAAATTCCTCCAGTCCACGTTTAACCCGCCATCTCAATTGCCTCACCCCGATCCATGAACCGGAAGGCAATAATACTAATCACGCTTAGAATTGCAAAAAGGATAAGTCCGATTGCAGCTGCATAACCGAAAGCAGCAACCCCTTCAGCACCGAAGGCAATTTTGTACATATACGTACCCACAACCTCTGTAGCTCCTGCAGGGCCACCATTGGTCATGATTAAAATCATCTCAAAAGCACCAAATAACCCGATTATACTGAAGAAGATCATCGTCTTCATGGTCTCCCAGATGATAGGCACCGTAATTAAGAAAAGCTTTTGTGCATCTGAAGCACCATCAAGCTCTGCTGATTCATATAAACTAACGGGAACGGACTGAATAGCACCCATAAAAATCAACATATTTCCTGCCCAGCCACCCCAAACCATAGGGATGATCATCGCCCACTTAGCAGCTGTAGCGTTAGTCAACCAATAGAATTCCCCAATATTCACACCCACACTATTGAGAAGCGCGTTGAAAATCCCATAACGGCCATGGAAAGCAAACTGCCACATAAGAGCTGTGATTACGCTTGGAAGGATCGCTGGGAAATAATAGAGGATCCGATAAAACTTACCTTCACGATAAGGCTTCTTTACGAGGAGAAAAGCTACAATAAGCGCTGCAAAAAAATTGATGGGGGTAGCAATTGCCCAATAGAAAAAATTGTTCTTCATCGCTCCCCAAAGATCTACATCTTGTGCTAAAGTAATAAAGTTTTTCAAGCCAATCCAAACCGGCTCACCGATACCATCGTACTCTGTAAACGGGTAATAAAATGAGGTGATTTTAGGTATCACCAGAAAGAGGGTATAAAAAAATAATAACGGTGTTAAACTTGCAATTAAAAAAAAAGTCTTGCCCTTGAAGAAACTTGCATCATTTATTCTAGTTGTTTCCACTCTCTACGCCTCCTTTTAACTTAAACTTTCTCCTAAGCACCTAGCTACACAATATTACTCGGATAGCAACACCTTTTACACTCTTTTGGTCCGCTTATAAAAAAATACCCAGAGTATATAACATGATTCTGTTACAAAAAAATATAGACCGCCCTACGCAACTCCAATGTTCATTAACAGTCATGTTATCTTAGTTAGAGATACTACTAAGGTTTCTGAAGAGGCATTGAAAATGCCTGGTGTTACACCATCAGAGTTCCGAGACCTTCTCCAAAACAGAGCATACCAAAGGACATCATTTTGGAATAGTTGGGGTTATTGGCGGAAATAACGAGAAACAATCCTGTATTCCCATTGTTGTTAAACTTCAAGAAGGGATTGATGAGCTAAGACCTATTAAAAGTCAAAACCAAGGTGAAGATAACCTTGACACAAAAAATGGTTGATTTAGCTGCAAGTGTAGCTAAAGACCTAGGCAATACTGCTGCGTTAGTATTGGATACTTATTATTCCGACGGTACCTTTTTTGGTAAGGCCTCACCATATAAAGATGATCATTAGTCTACAAGTACAACTTCTGCTTTTTGAAGTTTTTCTTGGTTTCAGAAACACCAATTAATTTAACCTCTTTTCCATACTTGCGAGTCATTACTTGCGAGTCATTCTTGGTCCTGAGCGGATTTTCATGCCCACATGGCTCTCCTTAGCTCTGGTAACGATATGTACCTGTCGCTCACATTTGAGGGGTATTTCAAACCCTCGATAACTAACAAAATTTTTGTACAAGAAGTGGCTTATTAAAGGGGGGGAGCATGTTTGGTGTTTTAAAGGGAATCCTTTCATGTTCTAAACCTAAAGATTCGCATAGTTCTCTAAACATAATTGAGGTGAACTGAGGGCCATTATCAGTCCTTATTTGGGGTAGTTCAACCCCTCCGTAAAGCATTCTTAAGTATTCTACACGCATCTTCTTTGGTGCAAGATAAAACTAGGTGGTAGTTGATAATGGAACGATCATCAACATCAATTAGCGATAACTGGAAGAAAAACGCATCGATACCTGCTATGCAATCATACTTTACACCCATTTGCCACAGAACATTGGGAGCGTTAACCGTGGTCCTTTTTGCTAAACGTCTTGGATGCATTCGTCGTGTCTTGCGTCTGGGCCTTAAATTATCGAGCCTTGCATAGTCTATAAATCTTTTTAGGGTTTATTATCAGTTGACATTCCAGTCAGCAACCACCACTTCAAGTGGTGGCTTGCTATTAGCCCTATTAAGGGCTGATTACTAGCACACCTAAAGGTGGGTATCGCAAGCATTGATACCATCTGCCTCTAAAAGAGGCTCTCTCTATTATTTCCTTGTTTCTTCTCGCTTTGCTTCTTCCTTCTGTTCTTGGATATATCGCTTTATTGTCTCCTCATTGATATTTCCAACTGTTGTTACATAATAACCTCTCGCCCAAAATGTTCTGCTCCATTTGCTTGCCTGCTCTGGGTGTTTATCAAAGATCATCAAAGCACTTTTACCCTTTAAATAACCAAGAAATTGCGAAACACTTAGTTTTGGGGGCAGGCATATACACAAATGCACATGATCTGAACATACTGCTCCTTCAACGATTTTCACTTCTTTATAATCACATAGCTTTTTAATTATTTCTCTTATGTCTGCTTTCACCTACCCATACATGATCTTGTGCCTATATTTTGGTATAAAAACTATGTGATACTGGCAATTCCATTTCGTATGTGATAAACTTGAACTGTCCGTAAGGACCACCTCCTATGTTCTGATATTGGCTTGCGATACCAATATCATTTTAACATAGGAGGCTTTTTTATTACAGACGTAACACTACTGTTTACACTATTCTCCCCAGCATAGCTGGGGGATTAAGGTTTTTATTTTGGTATCATCTTATCGAAAAATGCAAGATAGAACTCAGTAAGGTAAAGTGATAAAACTTATTCCAGAGTAGAAGCGGGGTAAAAAGCGAGGAATTAATTTCCAGAAAGTATGAAATGAGAAGGGTTTACGGGTTGAATTTCGGGGAATTGTTGGCTTATAAATTGACGCATATAATCAAATACGTTATAATCATAATATAGGAATATGGAGAGAAAAATAATTCAATATCGAAAGGAATGGCTATGGCTATATCGGACAAAATAAAGGCTTTAATGAAAATCCGGCGTAAAGGAAATGGAGATCTGGCGGAGTATCTGGGGATTTCAACGCAGGCTCTTAGTAATAAACTGTATAGAGGAAGCTTTTCGGCCGCCGACTTGATCAGGGTAGCGACCTGCCTTGATTGTGAATTGGCGATTACCGGAGATGACGGAAACAAAATTACCTTTGTTGAATCAGATTTGCTGCCCTCTGCTACATCTAGCAAGGAGGTATAATGAATGAATGATAAAACGCAGTATTGGGTTGAGTAAGCCGAATATGATATTGAAACCGCGCGGGCAATGCTCCGGACGGGACGTTATCTCTATGTGGGGTTCATGTGCCATCAAACCATAGAAAAAGCATTAAAAGCAGTGATCGCGGGTAATGATTCCTTTCCGCCTAAAATCCACGGGCTGATGAAGCTAGCGCAGCTTAGCGACATTTTTGACATTATGGATGATGATCAGAAGGATCTACTAGACACACTTGACCCGCTGAATATTGCCGCACGCTACCCAGAGCAAAAGGAAAAACTAGCTGAAATACTAACATCCGAGCGTTGCGAGGCTATCTTGGCGGAAACGGAGGGTCTGCTATGCTGGATAAAGCAACGGTTATAAATATGGCGGAATTGTATGCCGAGGAGGTCAGAAAGATCCTAAATCCGCAAGCGATTGTTCTTTTCGGCTCTCAAGTTAAGGGAACCGCCAACGACGAAAGCGACATTGATATTGCCATCATCCTAAACGGATTCACCGGGGATTACCTTGAAACCTCAAAACAATTGTATAGGCTCCGCCGTCACATAAGTGCGGATATAGAACCAATACTTTTGGATTCTGCGTATGATAAGGCCGGATTCGTTGCCGAAGTTTTAAGGACCGGGCAGATTTTGGGTGCTCGTTCCGTTTAAATTATGCCGTCATGGGCTTCCTTTAGGGTCACGGCGCTTTTTTCTTTATGTGAGGCATTGAAGCTTCCAGCTAGCTAAGACTGTTTTTTGGGACTTTCATATAGGAGTTTTCGATATAAAGATCTTTTGTGACTGTTCAGTCGCTCATTAGTTTGGGTACTTAAGTGAGCAACATTTTATAGCGAAGTCCCATCACAGATATTCATTAGCTATCCGCATTAAAAAAGGCATTAAAAAAGTGGTTCAAGAGGGGTAAAAAAGGTGAATTGAAAAGGTAACTTCCAGAGTAGAAGCGGCTCGAAAAATTGCACAACTAATTTCCCGAAAGTACGGTGGGAGAAAGGTTAGAGCGTGCTATTTTGGACACTAAAGGTGTGAAAAGGAGCGATCCTGTGCTCTATCACCTTAAAAATGGGTATAGCAAACAAACTCGTAGATCTTCGTTTTTTAAAAAATGCTAGACTAAGTTCCACAAGTTAGAAAGGGAAAATTCTGTTCGTGTACCGCCGGAAGTTAATACCGCAAAGACTAGGGAGTAGCCGGTTTTCTCCCACTAAAAATGAGTCCTGGCTTTAGCACAACATCGTCACGCTGAATTTCGCTTATGTTGAGACGCTTTGCTGCTTCCT